>Ga0209961_1000014_pt1 | contig 71705 bp, 65 predicted proteins | sample SalPonA_B_H2O_MG_FD_185719 | JGI IMG/M metagenome (GOLD analysis project Ga0209961, IMG submission 185719) | Water microbial communities from South San Francisco under conditions of wetland restoration - Salt Pond MetaG R2A_B_H2O_MG (SPAdes)... | ecosystem: Environmental > Aquatic > Non-marine... | reverse complement strand
ACTCTGCACCATCCTTTTGAGTTCGGCGCTCTTCTCGCTCACATCTGCTTTCAGAGAGTAGATCTCCGCCTGGGCTTTTTGGAGCCTCTCTAGCGTTGCAACGCGGCGCTTCTCGGCAGTCAATAACTCTGCGCGGACAGTATCAAGTTCGGAGCTCAGCTCTTTGTTGTCCTCTGATAACTGACCGCTGCGACTCGAGGCGTTCTCGCGATGAGCCGCAAGTTCAGTCATCTGTTTCTCAAGTGAGACATTGAGCCGTTGCAACTCATCTACTTTGGATTGTAGCGCTCTCAACTTTTCAGTCGCACCGCTACTCTGCGCGTTAACAGCCTCTAGAGATTTTGTCAGTTGCTTGTTCTCAACCTGGAGTTTTTCGCATGCGTCCTGCGCCTGAGCAAGTTCCGCCGTTAGGGATTCATGCACCGCCTCCCGCTCTTGTGCAACAGCGCGATGCTCTTCAGCGCGCTCTTTCGCCTGTTTATGAGCGCTCCTTTCAGCCGCATAAGCCGTTTCCAACTCATCCAAGCGTGCCTGTAACTTCTCCCGATCTGCTTTGAACTCTGCTCTTTCGCTCTCGTAGGCGGCGATAGAGAGGTCAAGCTCCGCCTTAGCTGCCAAGCGCGCCTGCTCCATAACAGCTCCCATCGCTTGAACAACAGCCTCAGGTATATCACCTACTACGGGCGGGGTTGTATCCATCGAGCGAGCCAAGATGGCGAAAAACTCCTCCATCCGCTCGTTTGCGGTAATCTTGTTTCCGCCAAAACGATCTACCAGTGCACGAGCTGAGGGCGCAGGAAACACCGCCTGAGTTTTAGGATCAGTCTGACCACGCTTGAGCAGGCAATCAGCGAGGTATTCGAACTGCTCGCGATTCGCCTCCTCAGCTTCTGATAGTGAAAGCAGCATTACCTATCCCTCTTTCGACTCTGCGGTTTGCACCGCTACCCCTCTATTACTTCAGTATAGGACGCCTCGGAGGTTTAAGGGTAGATTTGTTTCCCCGTTTAAACTCTACCCAGCCGCAGGAGGCTCTATTAAACTATCCACACACTGAAACTGTCGGAACTGTTTATGATCAAGCGAAAGATTTTGCTCACGCTAAGCATTGCAACTCTGGTGTCGCTCACGGGTTGCAGTACGAGCCCAACCGGACGCAATCAGTTAATGCTGGTCTCTCCAAGCCAGGCGATTAATGCGTCGGCTGCGGCGTACACAGAGATGCTCGCCCCGCTGAAAAAAGAGGGGAAGATCGACTCTGACGATGCGGTTGTCAAACGGGTAAAGGCGATCGCGGGGCGAATCGTCTACCAGGCGATTGAGCGCTACCCTCACACGCGTAACTGGGACTGGAGTATCAGTGTGATCGACGAGCCCGAGACAGTAAACGCCTGGTGTATGGCTGGGGGACGCATGGCGGTCTATACCGGCCTGATCGAGAAACTTAACCCCACTGACGATGAGCTTGCTCAGGTGATCGGCCACGAAGTCTCTCACGCACTGGCAAACCACACAGCGGAACGTATGTCTGTTGCTATGGCGACTCAGCTTGGGGTCATGGCACTGGGCGTCGCGACAGAAAACACCGACTACCAAGAGCTCGCCCTAACAGGGGCTCCTCTAGCGGCAGCTGTTGCCATTCGTCTACCCAACAGCCGTACTGGCGAACTTGAAGCGGATCGTTTAGGGATGGAGCTAGCCGCCAGAGCCGGCTACGATCCGGCAGCCGCTGCAACTCTCTGGCAGAAAATGGGTCAAAATAGTCAAAAGAACCCACCTGAATTCCTAAGCACTCACCCCGCACCGGGTAATCGTCAGCAGATCCTTGCAAACCTAGCCCCGCAAATGGAGCCACTCTACAAACCTGGAAGTGAGCTCCCCATCTATAACTTCCGCAATTAGAGGTACAGGCGCCTGACTACTTACTTTGGCCTAAACAGTATTCAGGCGCTAGCTGAGAATCGCTGGCTCATCCACGAAGAGATATCCATCACCTGCTCTACACAGAGCTCGTGGTCCATTGGATAGCTGCGGTACTCAGCCGACAAGCCGAGCTGCTCTAAGCTCTGTAGAGCTTTACGTCCGAGACTCTCGGGCACAACCGAGTCGTACTGACCGTGCTGAATTAAAATCTCTAGCCCCTGCTGTTGCGAAACCTGATTACAGAGCTCGGGAGTGGCAAAGTAGGTGGACATAGCAAGTAGACCCGCAAGCGGCTTCCCAAAGCTAAGTGCTGCTTGGTAGGCGACCGCCCCACCCTGGGAGAAACCTGCCAATAGAATATTCTCACTTGCAATGCCGCGCTCAATTTCCCGCTCTATAAACTCGTGTACCTGAGCTGCAGAGACAAGTATCTGCGACTGGTCGATCTTGCGGTCAATATCCATCTCATAGATGTCATACCAAGAGGGCATGATATATCCCCCGTTTACGCTCACGGGTCGTTCAGGCGCATGAGGAAAGATAAAACGCACACCTAGGTTTGAAGCGAGTTTAAGTTGCGGTACCAGTGGGACGAAATCGTGCCCCGATGCACCGAGACCGTGCAACCAGATAACTGAGAAGCTTGGGTTCTGCGAAGTCTCTAGCTGCTCGTGTGGAAGTAGACTCATTGGGTTTCCCTGCTGATCGGTACATATTGCGTCAGATTATGCATGAGCCTTAGCTTAATTCACAGACTTCGGAGGACTCTTATCCACAGAGATAAGTTATGCACACAAATTGTGGATAAAATTGTGAGTAAATTTGGGATGAGTGGCTGAACACTAGTAAATACAGGGGTTTCAGCAAATTGATTCAAAATTCACCAAAACAAATTATGTCTTTATTTTCAATAGTTTACATAAGTCAACAAGCCTTTCTAAGATTTTTGTAAAAAATTCTCGAAAAGTTTAGGACGTACACCTCGCCTGTGCATTAAACGAAAAAAGCAACCTATGAAAGTTGCTTTTCTTATAAAATTTCGCTGTAAAAAAGGCTCTTATAGCATCAGTCTGGAAGCTCAATCTCAATGTGGCCCGTTGGGCGGCAACTACAGGCTAGAATCTCATCATCTGCGAGGTCTACCAAAACATCCTGAACCTCCTCTACCTCTCCGTCAATCAGGCGCACTCTGCAGATGCCGCAGTAGCCCCCCCGACAGTTGTACTGCGCAGGGATCTCTTGTGCCTCAAGTGCGTCCAGTAACGAAAACTCGTACTGATAGAAGAAGGTGTGGTGGTGGTTAACCTTGATGCGTGGAATGCCCGACATCGCGTGACCCTTATAGATCGAAATCGTCGAAATCTTCTGTCGCGACTTCGTTATCTATCTGACCCACCAAGTAGGAGCTGATCTCCGACTCCTGCGGTGCCACCTGTACGTTGTCACTCACCAGCCAGGAGTTCATCCACGGCAGCGGGTTGGTGCGCGATGGGAATAGCTCCTCTAACCCCAAGGCTTTCATACGCACGTTGGTGATGTACTCAACATAGTCACCGAGAATACGCGCATTCAGACCAATCATAGAGCCTTGGCTGAAGAGGTACACGGCCCACTCTTTCTCCTGCTCAGCCGCTTCGCGGAACAGCTCTATCACCTGTGGTTGGCACTCTTGTGCGATCTGTTTGAAATCAGGATCGTCACGGCCCGAAGACATCAGGTTGATCATGTGCTGTGTACCCGTCAGATGCAGCGCTTCATCACGCGCTATCAGACGGATGATCTTGGCGTTACCTTCCATCAATGCACGTTCTGCAAAGGCAAACGAGCATGCGAAGCTGACATAGAAGCGGATCGCTTCAAGCACATTAACAGAGACAAGCGTCAGATAGAGCTTGGTCTTGAGGTTGTACTTAGTAGTGTCGAACGTCTTACCATCAATCGTATGCACACCCGAGCCATGCACCGTGTGGATATTAACAAGCTCAATCAGCTCGTCGTAAAGACGTGTAACCGATTCAGCCCGGCGAACGATCTCTGGGTTGGTAACTATCTGATCAAAAACAGTCGAAGGCTCAGTCACAATATTTCGGATAATGTGCGTGTAAGAGCGGCTATGAATCGTCTCTGAGAACGCCCAAGTCTCAAACCAGGTCTCAAGCTCGGGTAGCGATGTAATTGGCAAGAAAGCGACGTTTGGTGAGCGCCCCTGCACTGAATCCAGCAGCGTCTGATACTTGAGGTTAGAGAGGAAGATATGCTTCTCGTGCTCTGGCAGCGCCATAAAATCTTTGCGGTCGGTGCTCAGGTCAACCTCTTCTGGTCGCCAGAAGAATGAGAGCTGCTTCTCGATCAGCTTCTCAAAAATTGGGTATTTCTGACGGTCGTAACGAGCAACGTTGACACTGCGGCCAAAGAACATCGGCTCAAGTGTAGCGTCATGTGAACTAGCGCTAAAGGTAGAGTAAGACATACGCTTAGAAACACTCCATTAAGAATATCGTTTAACTGTAAACAGGTGGCATAGAAGCCGGCCTGCAAAATCCGTTTCCTCGCGGGGCCAGCAAGCTTTACAGCTTGCAAGCACCACCTTCACAACCTTCGTCCTGCTGGTCTGAAGCACCATCACGCGTGTTGTGGTAGTAGAGGGTCTTAACCCCGTATTTGTATGCCGTTAGCAGATCTTTAAGCAGTTGCTTCATCGGCACCTTGTCATTCGGGAACTTCACAGGGTCATAGTTGGTGTTGGCAGAGATCGCCTGATCGACAAACTTCTGCATAATGCCAACGAGCTGGAGGTAACCTTCGTTATTCGGGATACTCCAGAGCAACTCATAACTCTCTTTGAGCTCTAGGTACTCCGGTACGATCTGCTTCATCACACCATCCTTGCTCGACTTCACGGAAACAAAGCCACGAGGGGGCTCAATACCGTTCGTTGAGTTGGTGATCTGCGAAGAGGTTTCACAGGGCATCAGCGCCGTTAGTGTGGAGTTACGCAGACCAAACTCACGAATGTCCTCACGCAATGTTTCCCAGAAGTAGTGCAGTGGCTCTTCACAGAAGTCATCCACTTCACGCTTGTAGGTATCGATTGGCAGCAGACCTTTGGCGTAAGTTGTCTCGTTAAACTTAGGACACGCACCCAGCTCTTTTGCTAGCGTGTTCGACGCCTTGAGCAAGTAGTACTGAATCGCCTCAAAAGTGCGGTGAACCAGACCGTTGGCAGATCCATCCGAGTACTTAACGCCATTCTTGGCCAAGTAGTAGGCGAGGTTGGTGACGCCCACACCCAGAGTACGGCGCCCCATTGTAGCGTTGTACGCTGCCGGCACAGGGTAGTCTTGGTAGTCCAGCAGGCTATCAAGCGCACGCACAATCAGATCAGCGAGGTTGTCTAACTCATCCAAATTATTGAGCGCACCTAGGTTGAATGCTGAGAGCGTGCAGAGCGCAATTTCACCCTCTTCATCGTTTACATCTTTCAGCGGCTTAGTTGGAAGTGCAATCTCCAGACAGAGGTTTGACTGCTTAACCGGCGCAACACTCGGGTCGAATGGGCTGTGGGTGTTGCAGTGGTCGACGTTCTGGATATAGATACGACCTGTGGACGCGCGCTCAGACGCCAGAATACCGAAGAGTTCCACCGCCTTGATGGTCTTCTTGCGAATATTTGGATCCTGTTCGTACTGAGTATAGAGCTTCTCGAACTTGTCCTGATCAGCGAAGAAGGCGTCGTAGAGCCCTGGCACTTCATGAGGACTGAACAGAGTGATATCGCCACCTTTAATGAGGCGCTGGTACATCAAACGGTTCAACTGTACGCCATAATCGAGGTGACGCACGCGGTTCTCTTCCACACCACGGTTATTTTTAAGAACGAGTAGAGACTCAACCTCTAGGTGCCAAAGAGGGTAAAAAAGAGTCGCCGCCCCGCCGCGAACACCACCCTGTGAGCAGGACTTAACCGCTGTCTGGAAGTGTTTGTAGAACGGAATGCAGCCAGTGTGGAATGCCTCACCATTGCGAATTGGACTACCGAGTGCCCGAATTCGGCCAGCATTGATACCAATGCCCGCGCGCTGGGATACATATTTTACAATGGCAGAAGCTGTCGCGTTTATCGAGTCAAGGCTATCACCTGTCTCAATCAGTACACAGGAGCTGAACTGACGTGTTGGAGTGCGCACGCCTGCCATGATTGGCGTAGGCAGTGAGAGCTTGAACTCAGAACAAGCGTCGTAGAAGCGTTTGACGTAATCAAGGCGCGTCTCTTGTGGATACTTGGAGAAGAGACAGGCCGCAACAAGCATATAGAGCTGTTGTGGGCTTTCGTAGATATCGCCGGTCACGCGGTTTTGCAGCAGATATTTGCCTTCAAGCTGCTTGACAGCCGCGTAACTAAAGCTCATGTCACGCTCGTGCTTGAGGTAGTCGTTAAGTTCGTCGAACTCCTCAGCCGTGTAATCCTCTACCAGGTGCTTGTCGTAACGTTTCTGGTCAACCATCTTCTGCACGTGGTCACGCAGATGCGGTGGCTCGAAGCTACCGAAGGCCTTCTTACGCAGGTGAAAAACGGATAGCCGCGCCGCTAGGTATTGGTAGTCAGGCGCCTCTTCAGAGATCAGGTCAGCTGCAGATTTGATGAGGGTCTCGTGGATATCGGTTGTGCTGATACCTTCAAAAAACTGCAGATGGGAGCTCAGCTCAACCTGCGAGACAGAGACTGTATCAAGACCGGTGGCGGCCCACATCAGTACCTTGTGAATCTTCTCCAGATCAATCGGCTCTTTGCGTCCATCGCGTTTGGTGACCATCAGATCTTGTTGCATTACCCTGACCTTCGTTCGTTACTCTATCGCGCAAAATAGCTCTCTTTTTTGCCTGCGCTAGTGTTCGCTAACGTGCAAGCCTAGAGACTGTCGCTATTGTCGCGTAGTTGTTTATTTTCCAGACAAAACACTATATCTAGTGCCTAGCCTTAACTTAGACACCCAATATAGTGATATGAGTATTTATTTCAATACTTGAATTTCGTCAAAAATAGTGAGTCATATTGAGGTGTTTGAGAGGAGTCTAGGTGTGACGGGGGTTTGCGCAATGATCGTCATTCGGATCAGTCTATAAATTTTTTTTTATTAATATTTCCGCCCTGATAGCGCTTTCTAAACGGGTAAGTGGGAATGCAATTCTCACACTAGGCTATTGGAGATTCGCTCCCCTCAATTGGCAGGCTAATTGTGAAACGTGACCCCTCACCCTCAGTGGATTCAACTTCAATCTCACCGCCATGATCTACCACTATGCCATAGGCTATCGACATGCCCATACCTGTACCTTTGCCCACGGGCTTGGTGGTAAAGAAGGGGACGAAGATCTGCTCCTTCACCGCCTCACTCATACCGCAGCCGTTGTCGGAGATCTCGATGTAGACCCGCTCATTGTCAGAGCGCGTAGCAATGCTTACGGTAGCGCCCTTGCGCCCCTCTACCGCGTGACCAGCATTTACCAGAAGGTTCAAGAAGACCTGATTAAGCTCAGAGATGCTACACTTCACAAGCGGAAGAGGCTGCAGACTTTGGTGAACAATAACATCAGTACGAAATTGTGAATTGAGCAGTTTAAGTGTCGATTGAATCCCGGCAACCAGGTCGACACTGCGACGCTCCTGCGTGTGAGTACGCGCGAAGGTTCGCAGGTTAGCGACAATCTCGCGCACGCGCTCAAGCCCATCACGTGTGTCAGACATCAGCTCCGGGAGCTCATCTTGGAAGAACTCTAGGTCGCTACTCTTGATGAATTTTTGAATCTCTTGCTGAGCCTCTCGCTGCTGCTCAAGTGGCAGTTCAAGCGCCTTGGCCTGCATCTCAACCAGCTTTTGATAGGGTTCAAGATAGTCGGCGAGAGACTCAAGGTTAGCATGGACAAAGGCCATCGGGTTGTTAATCTCATGTGCAATACCCGCCGCTAAGGTTCCCAGCATCGCCAACTTCTCATTCTGAACAAGAACACGTTGTTGATCCTTGAGTTGCTTGAGCGACTCCTCAAGCTTTTGATTCTTGAGGTAGAGCTCACGCGTCGTCTTTTCAACAACTTGCTCAGCTGAGATACGCGCTACTCGCTCGCGCTCATAGGCACGTCGATAGAGATCAGCTTCATCACTCATCAGTTAAGCTTACCTGCAAATCACAGTGGTCGGCGCCTTTATGCATACAGATCGGATGGTCTATCTTGATACCGCAACCATAATGCTCTGCTGCTCCGTAAATAAGACCCTCAGCTAAGAGACAGAGTTTACGTGGCGAACGATAATCCATTACCAACAGCTTTTCGCCCTCTCGTGTACAACTGATAGAGGGTAGATTGGTCTCTGTCATCAGCTTCTTCACCTCTAGGTGAATCACCGAGTCGATGCTCTCGAGAAAGGTAAACAAGTCACTGGCGGAGTCAGTAAATACCGGGTATCGACTGGCTAGTTGCCCAAACATGTAGACACCGAAGGCACCAATAACCTCTTCAGCTGGAATCCCTAACTCCTCAACAACGGCTCCAACGATGCTGAACAACTCATCATCGCTGTAGGTTGATACAGCCGTGTAACCACCATCGACACCCGCCTTATCGAGCACCTTCTGCCACATCTGCAGACCGCCCTTCTCTGTTACCATATCCTCGAGGATATTAAAGACCACGCCTTTCATTATTATTATTCTTCCTTCGTTTTGGCTTCTAAATCGACTCGCAGATCTACTCTATCAAACTCAGTAGGGAAACAGACCTCGCCCCCCTGCTGCATTAGCGTGCAGTAAGAGGCAGCAATATCTGCTTCGAGGTATGGGCCAATAATGACTCTATAAAGTGTAGTCCCATCTCGGTCGATTGCACGGATGATAGGGCTGCGATGCTCGAACACCAATGGATAGGATTGCTGCAAACGCTTCACAGTTTGTGCTGCGCCATGAGGATTTTTGAATGCGCCGAGTTGAAGCCCTACATTGCCAGATACTACAAGCGGCGTCGGCTCAACCTCGCGCCCCAACTTCGGATGAGTAGTTGCTAACTTACCGTTCTGGGGCTGCACCTCTGCAAGCGTTGACAATGCTTCCAAGGGAGCTTGTTGGATCTTCCATGGGGTGCAGCCACTCACTAGAGGCAGTGTCAAACAAAGGGTAGAAAAGAGCTTTTTATACGACATAACAGACATTTGTGCAGAGCTTTACGGCATAGTCGCACAGATCTTCGCTATCTCCAACCACCCTCCTAACGTAACACGAGATAAAAGACTGAACGGTCGCGTTGAATTTGCAGCAACAGCTCACCGCGGCGCCCATCCAGCATCTCGCCTAGCGCTTGGACACTGTTGATTCGTTGGCGATTAACACTGAGTAGGCGGTCCTCTATCTGAAGACCTGCAACAGCTGCACGCGAGTCTGGGGCTAACCCAGCCACTAATACACCACGCCCATCTGCCGCATTCTGAAAGCGGGCGCCCTCAAGAAGGGGGTGCAGATCTTCATCTGATTGCTGCGTCAGGCTGTGGCTAACTCTTACACTCAGCTGCACACGCTGACCATCACGTAGCACGACAATAGGGATGCTTTTAGTATCAGGGGCGAAAGCAATCTGGTTACGAAGTTGGCCGGTATCTGGGGTGGCTCGTCCATTCACACTGAGAATCACATCACCCGGTTTAATACCGGCAGCCTCGGCCGGAGATTCATTAGTAACTCCCGTCACCAGTACGCCGGACTCGCCATTGCGCATCTGAAAAGCGCGCTGTAGATCGGGTGTGATCTCCTGAATTGAGATGCCTATCTGTCCGCGAGAGACACTTCCCTGATCAAGAATCTGATCTGCGACCTGGCGCATCATATTTGCCGGGATGGCAAATCCTATGCCGACATTACCACCACCTGGTGCGATAATCGCCGTATTAATCCCCACCAGCTCGCCGTTGAGGTCTACCAGCGCACCGCCAGAGTTGCCCGGGTTGATTGAGGCGTCGGTCTGAATAAAGTTCTCATACCCCTCGATCCCCAGTCCAGAACGGCCTAGAGCACTCACTACGCCGGTTGTAATAGTTTGCCCAAGACCAAAGGGGTTGCCTATGGCGACCACAAAATCTCCTACACGCACCTCATCGGAATCACGCAGATCAAGTTGCGTTAACGATTGAGCATCAATATCGAGCACAGCGATATCCACTTCGGGATCAGCGCCAACCAGAGTCGCCTCATAGCTGCGCCCGTCAGTTAAAGATATCTGAATTTCATCAGCGCCTTTAATGACGTGGAAGTTAGTGATGATGGTCCCCGCTGCTGCATCCACTATGACACCTGAGCCGGCAGAGTTCTGTGCGCGCCGCTGCTGTGGCTGTGGCTGCATCTGTTGACGCGGCAGGTTGAAGAAACGTTGGAAAAAGGGGTCGTTTAATAGGGGGTTAACGCCAACTCGGCGCGTCGAGAAGGTCGCGATATTGACAACAGCAGGGTTGACCCGCTCCAACATAGGCGCGAGCGTCGGTAGCTCCCTACCCTGAGAATCGGAGACAGGCAGAGCAGCTTGAGCTGTGACGGCCAGTAGCGCGAGTGTAAATGTAACCAAAGCGCGTTTGAACATAACTACACCTCCATTGTTTGCGTTAGTACGAAGGTTGGGCGCCTCTCCGATTTTTTCAAGCCTAAGATAGGAGAAGCCTGCGCCGGTGAGCTTAGAGCCCTGAGGCGAGTTTGATAATTTGACGGCGTAACGGGCTAAGCGCACCGCCAACCCCGAGCATGAGATTGCGAGCAAATTTCAGTGGAGGCTTCGTGTTGCTAAAACCCTGGTAGAAGGCATCCATCGCCTGGACCATAAGCAAATTGGCGTTCTTTCGGCGCTTCTCGTAGGCAGCGAGGGGCGCTGTGGCATCGATACGTTGCCCCTGACTCAAAGCTTCGCTTAACGCTTCAATGAGTGCCTTCACATCCTGGAAACCGAGGTTAACTCCCTGTCCTGCAAGCGGGTTGATCTGGTGCGCGGCATCTCCAGCTAACACAACCCCCTGTTTATAGTAGCGTTGCGCGTGCAGGCGCCGAAGAGGGAAGGCGCCGCGCGCATCGATGGATCGAAGTTTACCCAAACGCTGTGGGAAGTGTTGATAGAGTTGAGCTTGCAGCTCTGCATCGCTAAGTTGCAGCAGTGCGTCGATCTTTGCGGGCGAGTCGTACCAGACTAAGGAAGCGTGATTACCCGGCAGCGGTAGCAGAGCGTGTGGCCCAGAGGGGGTGAACTGCTGCCAAGTGATATCCTGCTGGGGCTCATCCGTAGTTACGTTTATGACCATCGCCCTCTGCGCGTAATCCCACTGGTGCACACCAAGGGCCGCGGCTGAGCGTACCAGCGAATTGCCGCCGTCGGCCGCTACGAGTAGACGCGCAACTAAGCTCTCGCCTGACCCAAGCTCCACCAAACTAGCGCCCGGTGAGTAGTCCACTGCCCTCACAGTTTGTGTAATCAGATCGACCGGAGTCTGTTGCAACTCCTCGATAAGCGCGCGCTGAATAAGGCGATTTTCGACGATATAGCCAAGCTGCTCTAACCCCAGCTCATCAGAGTCAAACTCGGTCGCCAAATGCTTAGCTAGCTGACCCGACAGACCCGCGGCATCTTCATCGAGTTCCCACACGCGCATGCGCCTGTAGGGACAGGCGCGCCAGCTAAGAATTGTGCGCCAAACGCCAAGGCTTTCCAGTAGTTCAATAGAGGCTGGGCTAAGAGCAGAGACACGCAGGTCAAGCGGCTGCTCTGGGTCAAATGCCTCTGGCAGCTGATTTTCAACCAGAGCCACGCGCTGACCTGTCTTAGCAAGACCCAGTGCGATGGCGGCACCTACCATGCCACCACCAACAACAACTAGATCGTAGTGCTCGGCCATTAGGCAGCGAGTAATTCCAGACCACCGAGGTAGGGGCGCAGTACCTCAGGTACACGCACGCTGCCATCAGCGTTCTGGTAGTTCTCAAGGACAGCAACCAGAGTGCGCCCGACCGCTAGTCCAGAGCCGTTTAACGTATGTACCAATTCAGGCTTCCCTGTTTCAGGATTACGCCAGCGAGCCATCATGCGACGTGCTTGGTAGTCTGTCATATTGGAGACAGAGGAGATCTCGCGGTACTTCTGCTGTCCTGGCAGCCAAACCTCGATATCGTAGGTTTTTGCTGAGGAGAAACCGAGGTCACCACCGCAGAGATTAACCACACGGTACGGCAGCTCCAGTTTCTGCAGAATTGCTTCGGCATGACCAACCATATCCTCCAGCGCCTGCCACGAGGTATCGGGAGCGACAACCTGCACCATCTCAACTTTCTCAAATTGATGCTGGCGAATCATGCCGCGCGTGTCACGACCAGCCGAACCTGCTTCAGAGCGGAAACAGGGGCTGTGACAGGCGTACTTCATTGGCAGCTTTTCAGCATCAACAATGGTATCGCGCACAACGTTGGTAACTGGCACCTCGGCTGTTGGGATGAGGTAGTAGTGACGCTCTCCAAATGGCACCTTAAACAGGTCCTCTTCAAACTTCGGCAGCTGACCTGTGCCTACGAGAGACTCTGAGTTAACCATAAAGGGTACGTTAATTTCTGTGTAGCCGTGATCGTCACACTGGGTATCCAGCATGAACTGCGCCAACGCGCGGTGCAACTTAGCCATCTGACCGCTCATTACTGCAAAACGCGAACCGGTCAATTTGGCGGCTGTTTCAAAATCAAGACCGCCGAGCCCTTCACCAAGACTCACATGGTCCTGAGGTTCAAAATCAAATTCGGCGGGTGTACCCCAGCGGCGCACTTCGACGTTGTCATCTTCATCAGCACCGGTCGGAACCGACTCATTCGGCAAGTTTGGCGTGCTCAGCAAGATCTCATCGAGTTTCGCCTGCAGTGTGTTGAGCTGATCCTTGGCAGCGTCCAACTGTTCACCGAGCGCCCCCACCTCGGCTAGCAGCGGTGCAATATCTTCACCCGATGCTTTAGCTTTACCGATCGACTTAGAGCGAGTGTTGCGCTCCTGCTGCAGGCGTTCAGTGTCCACCTGAACCTGCTTGCGCTCCGCTTCCAGCGCGTTGTAGACGTCAAGTGGAAAGTCGTAACCCTTCTTTTTAAGAAGATCAGCAATCTCTTGTGGATTATCACGGACAAGGCGTGGGTCTAACATCGGTAAAAAACTTCCTTAAAAACAGATTCAGAGCAAACGGGTAAGGCCCACCGCAAGGGCGAGTGCCGCAATGCACAAAATGACGCTCAATAGTACATAAAAGATCGCAGCGATAACATGACCTTCGTGGATCATAGCCACTGTTTCGAGTGAAAAAGTGGAGAAAGTGGTAAAGGCACCGAGGAAACCGGTCATGAGCAGCGGCCGCATCTCCGGCGGCAGTTTGGCCTTCTCTAATACAAGAACAAAGATGACACCCATAAGAAAGGAGCCCAACAGGTTGGCACTCAGGGTACCCCAGGGCAGTTTAGCGTCGCCCGAGTTTAGCCAACCACTAACCCAGTAGCGCGCCACAGCACCCAACGCACCTCCTATTGCCACACTAACGAGATGTATCAATGTGGTTTACCTCCCTTGTAGCGCTTCACAGGGCTCGCCTCATCCGCCTGACGTAAGCGCTCCTGCTTCTCCCGCAGTTTGATCTCTAACCCGCGGTTCTCAGGTTCGTAGTAGCGTCGTTCACTGATCGCTTCTGGCAGATAGTTCTCGCCAGCGGCATAGGCGTTGGGCTCATCATGGGCATAACGATACTCCGCACCCATACCCTGCTCACGCATCAACTTTGTTGGCGCATTACGCAGATGCAGCGGCACCTCGTAACTCGGATCGGCGGCCACATCAGCACGACACTGGTTGTATGCGCGGTAGAGCGCGTTACTTTTTGGCGCCATTGCACAGTAGACCGCTGCTTGCGCGATAGCGCGCTCACCCTCAGCCGGCCCCACGCGTTCAAAGGCGTCCCAGGCGGCCAGCGCGACTTGCATCGCTCTTGGATCAGCGTTGCCGATATCCTCTGATGCGATAGCGACTAGGCGTCGCACGATGTAAAGGGGGTCACAGCCCGCGTCTAGCATGCGGCAGCACCAGTAGAGTGCGCCATCTGCGCTTGAGCCGCGCACCGATTTATGAAAAGCGGATATTTGGTCATAGAAGAGATCCCCGCCCTTGTCGTAGCGCCGCGCTCCTGCCCCCAGAACCTCGGTGAGTGCAGCGCTGCGGACAACTTCGCTGTCACCCTCCACCTCAGCGAGATCTGCGGCTATCTCAAGAAGGTTAAGTGCTCGCCGGCCATCGCCATCTGCAGTACGAGCAAGTAGCTCGAGCAGCCCCTCTTCAAACACCAGATTACGCGCTCCCAAACCGCGCTCGGGGTCATGCAGCGCCTGTTTAATCATCCTTAACAGTGCGCTCTCGTTTAGCGCTCGCAGAGGATAGACGCGCGCGCGTGAGAGCAGTGCGTTGTTGAGCTCAAAAGAGGGGTTTTCAGTGGTAGCACCGATGAAGATTAGCGTCCCCTCCTCCACGACCGGAAGAAAAGCATCCTGCTGCGCTTTGTTAAAGCGGTGAACTTCGTCGACGAAGAGGATCGATTTTCGTCCGCCCTGAAGACGGTTGTGGCGGCCACGCTCTACTGCCGCACGCACCTCTTTGACACCATCCATCACCGCTGAAATAGAGATAAAGTCAGCATCAACATATTCGGCAATGAGACGCGCCAGTGTCGTTTTACCGACCCCAGGTGGGCCCCAGAGAATCAATGAGTGGATATTACCGGCTTCAAGCTGACGCCTTAGCGGCTTGCCCTCGCCAAAAAGGTGATCTTGCCCAAGATACTGCTCTAGCGAACGGGGTCGCATTTTCGATGCGAGCGGCTCAAACCCTTGAGGGCCATCATCGAAGAGGTCCATCAGTCGACGTTTGCCTCAATCAGATCGGTTCCCGGCGGCGGTTCAAAAGTGAAACGTTGCGCATCAATCTGCGGCGGAAAACTTAAATTTTGCAACATAATTAACGACCGCTGACCCAGACTGTCCTCGATCAGAATCTCACTCAGGGCTCGGCTGTCAAAAAGCATTCGCAGACGCTCAAACTCAGCACTCTCGCTCTCCTTAGGACGCAACTCAAACAGTAGATCGCTACCTGCCGCCTCAATCTGACTGATGATGAAGCGCTGCTCTAAATCCGCTTGGCTCGCACCGAGCACACTAGCGGGGGTAAAGGCGTACTCCTGATTGAGCGAACGTCGTGTCGCCTGCTCTAGATCGGGATCATATATCCAGAGGTTATCACCATCCCCCACAATAAGCTGCTCGAAGGGCTCGGTGGTCTCCCAACGCACTTTATCAGGGTGCTCTATCCACATGCGCCCTTTGCTTAACTCCTCGCGCGAGCTACCGTCGCCCAGCGTATACTGCTGAAACTCAGCGCTGAAACGCTGGTGTGCATTGAGCTTTTCAGCTAACAGCTGTGCCGCACTCTGAGCCAACACTTCGCTACTCAGGAGTCCGAAAACCAATATCGCTAGGTAGTTTCGCATCATCAATCCCTCGGCGGCGGAGGTGCGAGCACCTCGCGCTGCCCATTCGAGCCTGCCTCAGTCACCACGCCTGCTGCTTCCATCGTCTCGATCATACGTGCAGCACGGTTATAACCAATTTTAAGTTTACGTTGCACCGATGAGATTGATGCTTTACGAGACTCGGTCACGAAAGCCACTGCCTCATCATAGAGTGGATCGGCTTCATCATCGAACAGGCTTGCCCCGCCACCGCCACTAGCGGCATCGGCGCCACCCTCATTAAGAATCGCATCAATAAATACCGGCTCACCCATTGCCTTCCACGCCTCAACAACGCGGTGCACTTCGTCGTCTCCGACAAAGGCGCCATGTACGCGATTCGGTACCGACGTGCCTGCTGGTAGATAGAGCATGTCGCCATTCCCCAATAGGTTCTCGGCACCTGCTTGGTCAAGAATCGTACGCGAGTCGATTTTAGAGGAGACCTGGAACGCTATACGTGTCGGCACGTTCGCTTTGATCAGACCGGTAATAACATCGACAGAGGGTCGCTGGGTGGCCAATATCAGGTGGATACCTGCGGCACGTGCCTTCTGTGCAATACGTGCAATGAGCTCCTCAACTTTCTTACCAACAATCATCATCATGTCAGCAAACTCGTCGATGACCACCACGATATAGGGCAGTGTCTCTAACTCTGGGGCAGGCTCGGAAGGTGGGAGTCCTAACTCCATCGGATTCCAAAGTGGATCTCTAAGCGGTGTGCCTGCCGCCGCAGCATCGTTCACCTTATCGTTGTAACCGGCAATATTACGCACACCCACTTTCGCCATAAGACGGTAGCGCCGCTCCATCTCAGCCACACACCAACGCAAACCACCCGCAGCCTCTTTCATGTCAGTGATAACGGGTGTGAGTAGGTGCGGTATTCCGTCATAAATAGAGAGTTCTAGCATTTTCGGATCAACAAGCATCAAACGCACCTGCTCCGGTGTCGCTTTGTAGAGCAGACTCAAGAGCATCGCGTTAACACCAACCGACTTACCTGAACCGGTCGTACCCGCAACCAATAGGTGCGGCATCTTCGCTAGGTTGGCAACGACTGGATTCCCGGCAATATCATTACCCAGAGCGAGCGTCAGCTTGGATGCAGCGTCCAGATAGGACCTAGAGTTTAGAACCTCAGAGAGGCGAACCATTTGACGTGAGTGGTTGGGTATCTCAATACCCACAACCGATTTTCCAGGAATCACCTCAACCACGCGAACCGCAGCAACGGCCATAGAGCGCGCCAGGTCCCGGGCAAGATTAGAGATCTTACTCGCTTTCACACCGGGTGCAGGCTGGATCTCAAAGCGCGTAATTACCGGACCGGGATTGACCTCGACCACCTCTGCAACAACGCCAAAGTCGCTCAGCTTTTGCTCTAGCAGGCGGGAAAGCTGCTCCACCTCCTCCTCGGTGTAGCCCTGATCTGTCTGTAGTTCAGGCGGGTCAAGCAGTTCCAGGCTTGGCAGCTTCATCTTTGGAGCTGTAACAGGCTTAGCATCCGCTTCGTCATCACTCGCCAGCGGTTTGTGCGTTTGCGAAAGCGGTACGATCTTCACATTGCGCTTGGACTCACCCGGCGTTGGCGGCTTCTCCCAAGGTGGCAGCTCATCAGCGCCATTCATATCAACCCCAACCTCCTCAGCTGAGGCTATTGTTTGGGGTTGTGGCTTCGTCTGCTGGGCCGGCACATCCAATTGCGGCTCAACCCTCTCAGCTTTCTCAACTCTCTCAGCTTTCTCAACTTTCTCCTTAACCCGGCGCACCTCGACGGCTCTTTCAGTGCGCTTGGGTGCCGCCTCTGGCTTCACCACAGTGCCAGGGTTGGCTTTCACCCCTTTCACCTTCTCAACGACCCAGAAAATAGTGTTACCCAGGCGATCCAATACCGCTGCCCAGCTGGTGTCCAGATAGAGTGTCAGCCCGACTAACAGCGCAACCCAGAGAACCACCGTCGCCCCGATAAGATTAAGCCAATGCACAGAGAAATCGCCCAAGGCTTGCCCAGACAGGCCGCCTGCAGAGAACGGGAAGCCGAGCATCTCATTGGAGAAGTGCAGTGATGCCAAGGCTGACAACGTCAGTAGCATTAGTGTTGCACCGAAGAGACGCAGCAATATAAATGGGATCTGCTGCAGCGTCCCGAGTTGACGCCGGCGCAACCAACGCCAAGCTGGAATAATAATCAGAAGCGGCAGAATAAAAGCCGCAGCCCCTAACCAAGCGACGGTGTAATCGGCGACCCAAGCCCCAATGTTGCCAACCCAGTTGCGCACCCTCGGCTGGTAGGCGTAGTGCGACCAACCGGGGTCCCGCGGATCGTAACTCAATAGTGCCAGTAACAGCAGGAGGTTCGCCCCAATCGCCATAACCAAGAAGGATTCACGCGCAATACGGCTGAGCTGCTGAGCAAATGAGAGTGATGATTGATTATCTTGAGTACTCAACGAGTATCCCTATATGCCTAACTCGAGATATTGCCCTGCAAAATAGCATAAACAGCCGGTCGAGGTCTTGCCCCAAATTCACTCTCCACTGCAATTGACACAGGGGTTGAATTGGGGATGACTGAGCCCCACACTATTACCAAGATAAACTTGTTACCAATCTCCCTTATTGTGAGTCCCCTATTATGAGTGAAGTACAACACCACCGCCTGATTATCCTCGGCTCAGGCCCCGCCGGTTATACGGCAGCGGTTTATGCAGCACGTGCAAACCTCAAACCTATTGTTATTACTGGCATGCAAGCTGGTGGACAGTTGACCACTACAACTGACGTCGATAACTGGCCGGGCGATGTAGATGGCGTACAGGGCCCAGAGTTGATGCAACGTATGCAGGCCCACGCTGAGCGTTTTGATACGCAGGTGGTATTTGACCATATCCATACCGCAGAACTGCAGAGCCGACCTTTCCGCCTGGTTGGCGATATGGGCGAATACACCTGCGATGCGCTCATTATCTGTACTGGCGCGTCCGCCCAATACCTTGGCTTGGATTCTGAAGAGGCCTTTAAAGGTAAGGGAGTAAGTGCTTGCGCGACCTGTGATGGCTTCTTCTACCGCAACCAGAAGGTGGTTGTGGTGGGTGGTGGCAACACCGCTGTTGAAGAGGCGCTTTACCTCTCAAATATCGCTGCAGAAGTTACGCTGGTGCACCGTCGAGATTCGCTGAGATCGGAGAAGATCCTGCAGGACAAGCTGTTTGAGCGCGCTGAGAGCGGCAATGTGAAACTCGTCTGGAACCACCAGCTAGATGAGGTACTTGGCGATGCAAGTGGTGTAACCGGCATTCGCGTTAAGAGTACTGAGACGGGCGAAACCCAGGAGCTTGATGCTCAGGGTGTGTTTATCGCCATCGGTCACAAGCCAAATACAGAACTTTTCAATGGCCAGCTCGATATGGAGAATGGCTATCTGAAGATTCACTCGGGTACCAGCGGCAACGCGACGCAGACGAATATCGAGGGCGTTTTCGCCGCAGGCGACGTCTGCGATCACATCTACCGCCAAGCGATCACCTCGGCTGGCTTCGGCTGCATGGCTGCCCTCGACGCTGAACGCTACCTCGACTCTCTCGAGAAGTAATATGCTCCCATGGCTGGAACCGGGCACTCCCGCTTTCCCGCCCACCGGCTGGGCTCTCGATGAGCCCAACGGTCTACTGGCCGCTGGCGGCGAGCTCTCTGCTGACTGGCTGATGGCGGCCTACCCTCAGGGTATCTTTCCGTGGTTTAACGAGGGCGAGCCGATACTCTGGTGGAGTCCCTCGCCCCGCTGCGTGCTCTACCCTGACCAGTTTCACCTTTCGAAATCGCTGCGCAAGCGTATACGCCAGTTGAAATACGAGATCCGTGTAGACACCAGCTTTCGCGGGGTAATGCAGGCTTGTGCAGCCCCAAGAGCCACTCAAGATGGAACCTGGATCAGCCCTGCATTTATTCAGGCGTATTCGCAGCTCGCCGAGCGCGGTGTCGCCCACAGTGTCGAGCTATGGGTCGACGATGAGCTTGTGGGCGGTCTTTACGGACTTGCACTTGGCAAGCTCTTTTTCGGCGAATCGATGTTCTCCAAAATTCCAGATGCTTCTAAAATTTGCCTCTATCATCTGGCTGAAATGCTACGTAAAGCGGACTATGCTGTAATTGATTGTCAGGTTTACAATCCTCACTTGCACTCGCTCGGTGCAACTGAGATTGAACGTTCAACCTTCAATCAACTACTTGTCGGCTGCCAGCAAGCAGCTACCGAGGATGTGTGGAAGCAGAAAGATTGGAGTCTCTAAGTGTCAACCCTGCAAACACTGAGGTTTTTCGCTACACCCGAGCACGATTGTAGCTACCTCCCAAAAGAGAGAGCTCGCACCCTATTTGTCGACCCTCAAGCTGAGGTGGATGCGGACATATACGCGCAGTTAACCGATATGGGATTCCGCCGCAGTGGATCACACATCTACCGCCCCCACTGCCTCGATTGTAATGCCTGTATCTCAGTACGCATTCCAGCATTTGAATTCAAGATGTCAAAGTCGCAAAAACGGATCTGGAACAAGAACCGCGACCTGCAGGTCGAGACCATCGCCCCCAAAATGACCACTGAGATCTACGAACTCTACGACCGCTATATACGTGAGCGCCACTCTGACGGTGATATGCACCCGCCCTCACCCGCACAGTTCTCAGGATTTCTGGTCGAGAGTAATCAAGATACCCTATTCCACTTAATTCGCGATGCAGAGAGTACACTTGTTGCTGTCGCGGTGTCAGACAAACTGCAACAGGGCTCATCCGCGGTCTACACCTTCTATGATCCCGATGAGGAGGGGCGCAGCATTGGTACCTACGCCGTGCTGTGGCAACTGATGCAGCTGAAAGAGCATCGCGGTGGACATCTCTACTTAGGATATTGGGTCAAACAGTGTCGCAAAATGAGCTACAAGGCGCGCTTCTATCCACTGGAGAGACTTGAGCAAGGTGTTTGGGTCCGCGTGGGTGACGACGAACGCAAGGAATCTCTCTAGTCATCATTCAAGTCGCTAGACGTTGATCACAAAACAGACGATTTATTTCACATTAGCGCTCAATTAGTGCAAAATATGCCGCTTTCCGCGCTGGGGTGTCCTATCTGGCTCACATGAAAGCCCGCGTCCCGGCAGATGATAATCACCTAAGGTTGAGAGTGAATGGCTAAAGAAGAAGCTTTTGAGATGGAAGGAACGGTAGTTGATACCCTTCCAAACACCATGTTCCGTGTAGAACTGGAAAACGGTCACGTTGTGACTGCACACATCTCCGGCAAAATGCGCAAAAATTACATCCGTATTCTGACAGGCGACAAAGTTAAGGTCGAGTTGACACCGTACGACCTGAACAAAGGCCGCATCGTCTACCGCGCTCGCTAAGCCAAGACTCTAAAGAGGGTGGTCGCTTACGCGACCACCTCTTCTATCTCCAACGTCAACTCACCTTCGGCGTTGACTCGAATCTCAACATCACCGCCCTGTTCAGCCAACTCACCAAACAAGATGAGCTCTGCGAGTGGCTTTTTGATCTTCTCCTGAATAAGACGACGCATCGGTCGCGCCCCCATCTTCTCGTCGTAGCCGTGCTCAGCGAGCCAGTCACGCGCCTCTGCAGAGGCATGTATCATCACACGTTTCTCATCCAACTGAGCCTGCAACTCAGTTAGGAACTTGTCGACAACACCACGTACGATATCGAGTGAGAGCGGCTTGAACTGTACGACAGCGTCGAGACGGTTACGGAACTCTGGTGTAAAGAGACGCTTGAGCGCTTCCATACCATCCGACGAGTGGTCCTGATTAGTGAAACCGATACTGGGTCGGCTCATCGCTTCGGCACCGGCGTTGGTGGTCATGACCAGAATTACGTTGCGGAAGTCCGCTTTGCGTCCGTTATTGTCAGTCAGCGTGCCGTTATCCATCACCTGCAGCAGCAGGTTGAACACCTCAGGGTGCGCCTTCTCGATCTCGTCGAGTAGTAGCACGGCATGGGGATTCTTGGTCACAGCCTCCGTCAGCAAACCACCCTGATCGTAGCCAACATAGCCCGGAGGTGCACCAATCAGACGTGATACGGTGTGACGCTCCATATACTCAGACATATCAAAGCGGATCAGTTCAATACCCATGATGCGGGCTAACTGTGCCGTCACTTCGGTCTTACCGACACCTGTTGGACCCGCGAAGAGGAAGCTACCCACTGGTTTATTCGGCTCTTTAAGCCCCGCACGCGACAGCTTGATAGCTGCAGAGAGGGTATCAATCGCCTCATCCTGCCCCAGAACCACCATTTTGAGACTGGAGTCGAGTTTACCCAACTGCTGCTTATCCGACGTGGAGACACTCTTCGGTGGAATCCGGGCAATTTTGGCGACAATCGCCTCAACCTGCTCCACACCTATAACGGCCACGCGATCCTCGGGCTTGAGCAGACGCTGATAGGCACCCGCCTCATCAATGACATCTATCGCTTTATCGGGCAGATGTTTTTCGTTGATGTAGCGCTCAGCCAACTCAGCCGCTGCGCGCAGAGCTTCATCTTGGTAGCTAATTTCGTGGTGCTCTTCAAAGCGCGACTTGAGCCCCCGTAGAATCTGGTAGGTATCTTCGACACTCGGCTCCATTACATCCACTTTCTGGAAGCGGCGTGCTAAAGCGCGGTCCTTCTCGAATATTCCACGGAACTCTTGGAAGGTGGTCGAGCCGATACAGCGTATCTGTCCAGAGCTCAACAGTGGCTTCAGCAGATTACTCGCATCCATCGAGCCACCCGATGCAGCGCCCGCGCCGATGATGGTATGAATCTCATCGATAAAGAGGATCGAGTGAGGCTTCTTTTTAATCTCGTTCAACAGCGCCTTGAGACGCTTCTCGAAGTCACCGCGATATTTGGTACCAGCCAGCAAAGCGCCCAAATCGAGCGAGTAGACCACCGAATCAGCTATTACACTCGGTACCTGCTCCTCGACAATCAGCTTTGCCAACCCTTCAGCGATCGCTGTTTTACCGACGCCAGCCTCGCCGACAAGTAAGGGGTTATTCTTGCGACGCCGTGAAAGTATCTGGACTACACGCTCCACCTCAGAGTCTCGACCCACAAGCGGATCGATCTGCCCTTCCGCCGCCAGCTGATTGAGGTTAACTGCATACTGTTTGAGCGGGCTTGAGGCGTCGTTAGCGGACTCTTCATTGGCCTCAGTTGTCTCATCGGCACGCTGTTCACTCTCTTGCGTCTCAGCGACACCGTGAGAGATGAAGTTGACAACATCGAGGCGCTCTACTCCCTGCATCTGCAGAACATAAACGGCGTGACTCTCTTTCTCACTGAAGATAGCCACTAGTACGTTAGCGCCAGAGACTTCAGTTTTGCCAGACGATTGAACATGAAACACGGCTCGCTGCAAAACTCGCTGGAACCCTAGCGTGGGCTGCGTCTCTGCCTCGGGGACGTTTTCCGGCAACAGTGGCGTTGTCTCCTGGACAAAACGCTTCAGTTGCTCGCGAAGCCGCTCGAAGTCGACCCCACAGGCATGCAAAACTTCCGCTGCCTGACGGTTATCGAGTAGCGCCAACAACAGGTGTTCGACCGTCATAAATTCATGCCGACGATGCAAAGCATCGCGGAACGCACTGCTGAGGGTCTCTTCTAACTCACGGTTCAACATATTTCGCCCCTTACACCTTCTCTACTTCGCAGAGCAATGGGTGCTTGTTCTGTCGTGAAAACTGATTAACTTGTGTCGCTTTGGTCTCAGCCACGTCGCGGCTGTAGATACCACATACGCCTTTACCCTGTTGATGCACCGCCAGCATTACCTGGGTCGCTTTCTCCTCATTCATCGCGAAGAAGGTCATCAACACCTCAACAACAAATTCCATCGGTGTGTAGTCGTCGTTCATTAGCACTACACGGTACATCGGTGGACGCTTGAGATCGGGCTTAGCCTCGGCAACTGTTGTTATCGGGCTGTATTCCTGATCGCCGCCATCCTCTTGGTTAGTGTTCGTGTTGCGTTCTATCATGCCGAAAAGTTCATCTTATGCCGTTAAATGTTGTACATCTGCGAAGCGTTCAGTGTAATTCCTCGGCTCTCGCTATTCAGTATAGATGGAGATTTCTGTAGCGCTATGCAAGCCCCTGATGCAAAATTCTCACGTAGTGAAAGATCTTCGGGCATCTCAGGCGCATCAAAACCGCTCCGCCCTCGACCCGCCACTCCAACGAACTCTGCAACTCTCACCTTAACCCTTGATTCCTATCTCTATTTCATTATTCTTGAGCTGTTACCTGAGGGTAAACATCTATACGGAAATTTGGGCCGAACGGACTTAGCCCCTAACACGGATGCTGGCAATCAGGGATTGCGCAGCTGCATAGCACAGATGGAGTTTTTGCCATGCACACTGGAACAGTTAAGTGGTTTAGCAACGCTAAGGGCTACGGTTTTATAGTTTCTGACCAGGTGGACGGAGAGGTATTTGCGCACTTTTCCGCCGTGATCGCTGAGGGATTCAAATCGCTCAGGGCGGGTCAGCCGGTGAACTTTGAACTACAGGATGGTCCCAAGGGCGTTCACGCAATTAACATACAGCCTGCCAACTAAGGCTCCTGAACTCGGACTCATAGGGTAGCGCCGGCAAACGCAGGCGCACGCAGCAGTCTGTCGAAGTCGCTTATTTAAATGCGTCGTTGCGATGCGCTTTTAAATGCGCTAACGAGGGTTAGAACGTGTCAGATATCTACCTGCTCAACAAGCCCTTCAATGTTCTCTCGACTTTTACAGACACAGAGGGGCGCGAAACTCTCGCCTCCTATATCGACACTCCAGGCGTCTACGCCGCCGGACGTTTGGATTACGACTCCGAAGGGCTGTTAATTCTCACAGCTGATGGCGAGCTGCAGCATCGACTCGCCAATCCCAAGTTCAAACTTGAGAAGAGTTACTGGGTTCAAGTTGAGGGGGATATTAACGATGCAGCACTACAGACCCTACGCAGCGGGGTTAGTCTTAAAGATGGTCAAACCCGCCCCGCCTATGCGGAGCGCCTAAGCGAACCCGACCTGTGGCAACGCGAACCACCCATCAGGGAGCGTAAGAATCAGCCTACATCCTGGATTGAGTTGCGCATCAGCGAGGGACGAAATCGTCAGGTACGCCGTATGACAGCGGCAGTCGGTTTTCCAACACTGCGCCTTGTAAGGGTGGCAATTGGCCCTTGGAGAGTTGATGGCTTGGCGCCCGGTTGCTGGCGCAAAGAGCAGGTGAACTTGCCAACAAGAGCCAAAACCAAGCCCGCCGGGCGCTCTAGAGACAGAGCTAAACGCACAACCACTAAGTAGAGACAGCTATTGCAGTCTCATTCTGGGGGCTAATTATCCCAGCTGCTCGCAGCCTCTAAGTCTGAGCTCTTCTGCTCAACCCAGACCGCACCTTTGTCGCTAACTTCACGCTTCCAAAATGGTGCATCACGCTTGAGGTAGTCCATTATAAATACCGCAGCTTCAAACGCTGCCTTGCGGTGTGCAGAACTTACCCCTACCTGCACCACCTCATCAGTCAAACGCATGCGCCCAACTCGATGCACTATCCAGACCCGCTTGAGCGGCCAGCGTTCACGCGCCTGCTCAACAATTTTTTGCAGCGCCTTTTCCGTCATGCCGGGGTAGTGCTCCAGCTCCATCGCCTCTAGGGAGGCGTCTTCAAGCTCACGCACCAAACCGGTGAAGGTAACTAGTGCACCGACTCCCTCGGGAGATTGCTTCAGCCACGCACTGACATCTGCACTATTCAGGCTCGCTTCAGTTACCTCAATAAAATCGCTCATCTATGCTCCCCCACGCTAATTTGATCCGCCAGACGACGCCAAAGCTGGTATCATATGCGCTCCATTGAGACAGATAAACCGTTGAAGATGAATCCTATAGCAAATCAGCGCTGGACACCCCGCAGCACCGTTGCAGCCATCATCGAACAGAAGGGTAAATTCTTGTTGGTTGATGAGATGATTCAGGGAAGACGCCTAATCAATCAACCGGCGGGACACCTTGAAGAGGGCGAAACATTCGTCGAGGGTATGTTACGTGAAGTGCGCGAGGAGACAGGCTTCGAGGTGAAACCCGAGGCGCTTCTGGGCCTCTATGTCTACCGCACCAGCGACGCAAGTCTGACCTTTCATCGAGTCTGCTTTATTGCCAGTGTCGTAGAAGAGATTCCGAATGCGCAATTGGATGAGGGTATAATCGGTCCGTGCTGGATGACGCGCGATGAAGTTGCAGCGGCACCCAATCTTAGAGCACCACTGGTTTTGCAGTGCATCGACGACTACCTCAGCGGCAAACGCTACCCACTCGATTTTATACAGGATTAAGTATCACGCCCTATGAGTGACAACAGCAGTAAAAAAGTGATTGTCGGCATGTCCGGTGGTGTCGACTCCTCCGTATCAGCCTACCTTCTGCAGCAGCAGGGCTACCAGGTGGAAGGTCTGTTTATGAAGAACTGGGACGAGGACGACGGCACTGAGTACTGCACGGCTATCGAAGACCTCGCCGATGCCCAAGCTGTCTGCGATAAGCTAGGGATCTATCTGCACACGGCTAATTTTGCGGCTGAATATTGGGACAACGTGTTCGAACATTTTCTGCAGGAGTACAAGGCGGGACGCACACCAAACCCCGATATTCTCTGTAACCGCGAGATTAAGTTCAAAGCCTTTCTTGAGTATGCCCAGATGCTAGGCGCCGACTTTATCGCCACCGGACACTACACGCGCCGCTCCGAGCGCGAGGGCAAAGCGGTGTTACTCAAAGGAGTGGATCCAAATAAGGATCAGAGCTACTTCCTGCACCAGGTTGGTCACCAAGAGCTTGGCATGACGCTCTTTCCAGTCGGTGAGCTAGAGAAGCCGAAAGTTCGAGAGATCGCTGATATGCTCGAACTCGCGACGGCCAAAAAGAAAGACAGCACTGGCATCTGTTTCATCGGTGAACGCCGCTTTACCGATTTTTTGAAACAGTACCTACCCGCACAGCCCGGAAAGATTGTGACACCCGATGGCGATCAAATCGGTGAGCATCAAGGTTTGATGTACTACACCCTCGGTCAACGTCAGGGCTTGGGGATTGGTGGACTCGCCAACTACCCCGAGGAGCCCTGGTTTGTCGCCGGCAAGAATCTTGAGAAAAACGAACTGGTCGCGGTTCAAGGTATAGATAACGAGTTACTCTTCTCTGACTGGCTATTCGCCAGCGATATTTTTTGGATCAGTGGAGAGAAGCCGAGTATGCCTTTGCGTTGCAAGGCGAAAGTGCGTTACCGCCAGCCTGACCAGCACTGCCTTATTGAAGAGGTTGAGGGCGGCTTTAAAGTCAGCTTTGACGAGCGCCAACGCGCCGTGACACCAGGGCAATCCCTGGTGCTCTACTTGGACGATCTCTGCCTCGGCGGTGGCGTCATTGAACATAGCTCACGTGATCTTTATTGGAAGTAAGAAGTATGTATCGAGCATCGGTTGAGCAGACCATTGCACTGGCCGGCGTTTTTCAAGCTGCCAGCCTCGTAGACCAAATTGCCCGCCAGGGTCTAGTAGCACAGGACGCACTAGAGGCCAGTATCGCAAGCCTTTTCGTTACCAACCCCAAACGTACGGAAGATGTATACGGCGGGCCAGACCAGCTGCGCTTCAACTTGAGCACTGGCCTCAAAGAGTTGCAAAAGACAATCGATAAAAAGGGCAGCACCCTGACGCCTCACATTACCCGTTACGCTCTGAGCATGATCGCCCTTGAACGCAAACTGGCGAAGAACCCCAATTTTCTTCAAACAATCGGCGAGCGTCTTGATGCGCTGGAACAGAAGGCGGGCTACTTCTCTGCAACACAGGATGGAGAGCGCAGTAGTCCAAGCCGCTACGCCCATAGCGTTATCATCGCCGGCCTCGATCAACTCTACCAAGAGACAATAAGCCAGTTCAGTTTTCGAATTCAGGTGCAAGGCGACCCACGCAATCTGCAAAACAACGAGAACGCAGCCCGCATCCGTGCCCTACTGCTGTCTGGAATTCGAGCGGCGATGCTGTGGCGTCAGGTTGGCGGGCACCGTTGGCACTTTATCTTCCTAAGAGCCCGTCTGCGCGACCCCTTGAAGCAGTTGCAGCGCTAGTTCACAACAGTCGGCCAGCCGCCTGCGGCTGGCCTCAATGCGTCGCTTTTGTCGGCGTTTTTTGCTAGACTTCGCACCCTTCAAAATTCACCAAAACCGAGACTATAGAGACATGGAACTTACCGCACTCACCGCCGTTTCTCCGGTAGACGGCCGTTACGGCAGCAAAACCTCTGACCTGCGTTCAATCTTCAGCGAATTTGGACTCATTCGCTTTCGCGTTGAGGTTGAAGTTCGCTGGCTGCAGAAGCTCGCTGCTCATCCAGCGATTGCTGAAGTTCCGAGTCTGAGCGCAGAAGCTAACCAGCTGCTTGACGCGCTGGTTGCCAACTTCTCGGTTACTGATGCTGAGCGCATCAAAGAGATTGAGCGCACCACCAACCACGATGTAAAAGCGGTTGAGTACTTCATCAAAGAGCGCATCGGCACGAACACAGAGCTTAATGCCATTGGTGAGTTTGTTCACTTCGCGTGTACTTCTGAAGATATCAACAACCTCTCGCATGCGCTGATGCTCAAAAACGGGGTAGCGGTAATGCGCAAGGAGATGGTGGAGATTGAGAACCAGATTGCGAAGCTCGGCCGCGATTTTGCGGGCCAGCCGATGCTCTCTCGTACGCACGGACAGACCGCATCTCCGTCGACGCTGGGTAAAGAGATGGCCAATGTTGCCTACCGCCTGCGTCGCCAGATCAAACAGCTCGATAACATTGAGTTCCTCGGCAAAATTAACGGTGCTGTCGGTAACTACAACGCCCACCTGAGTGCTTACCCAGAGATCGACTGGGAAGCGAATGCTAAGGATTTCATCGAGTCACTGGGGCTGGACTACAACCCCTACACTACTCAGATTGAACCACACGACTACATCGCCGAACTGTTCGACCTCGTGTGTCGCTACAACACCATTCTGATCGATTTCGATCGTGACGTTTGGGGCTACATCGCGTGGGGTTATTTCAAACAGAAAACCATCGCCGGCGAGGTTGGCTCATCCACCATGCCGCACAAGGTTAACCCGATCGACTTTGAAAACTCTGAAGGCAACCTCGGCATCGCCAACGCAATCATGGGCCATCTCACTGCTAAGCTACCCATCTCTCGCTGGCAGCGTGACCTGACTGACTCAACCGTTCTGCGTAACCTCGGTGTGGGCTTCGGTCACTCTCTGATCGCCTACGCGGCTACGCTCAAAGGTATCAGTAAGCTTGAGGTTAATGCCGCGCGACTAAACCAAGATCTGGATAACAGCTGGGAGGTTCTAGCAGAGCCCATCCAGACGGTTATGCGCCGCTACGCGATCGAAGAGCCGTATGAAAAGCTCAAGGCGCTAACGCGTGGTAAGGGGATGACTAAAGAGGTGATGCTCGATTTCATCGAGACGCTTGAGATCCCCGAAACAGCCAAAGCCGAACTGCGCGTGCTGACACCAGCAACGTACATAGGTAACGCAGCTGAGCAGGCGGCGAAGATCTAACTCGCCGCCGCTACAGATCAAATCCCGGTGAAGTTGATTGCGCAGCTTCGCCGGATCCCACTATCGGGTCACAGACTATGCTCTCCAATGTCCGTATTGTTTTAGTAGAAACCTTCCACCCTGGCAATATAGGCGCCGCAGCGCGAGCGCTAAAAAACATGGGGCTGGAGCAACTCTGGCTGGTTAATCCGCGTGAATTCCCTTCAGATGAGGCGGACTCTCGAGCTGCCGGCGCCAAAGATCTGCTAGATCAAGCGCGTGTCGTCAGCAGTGTTGAAGAGGCGATCGCTGACTGTCAGTTAGTGGTGGGCACAAGTGCGCGTGAGCGCTCCTACGACCTGCCGCTGCAGGACCTTGAGACCGCATCAGCACAGATCTGGCAGGAGGCTCAGGAGGGGCAGATTGCAATTCTCTTTGGCCGAGAGACCATGGGACTCAACAACAGAGAGATGCTTCTGTGCAATCGCCATCTCTATATCGACGCAAATCCTGAATACCCAGTGCTCAATGTGTCGCAGGCGATTCAACTGGTCTGCTATGAACTGCGTCGTGCCACACGCGTTATGGACCCGCAGTCGCTAACACCCGCCCCCTACCCGCGCCAGCATGAGATGGTGCTCTTTTTCGAGCATCTCGAGCGGGTACTGCGCAGAGTTAGCTTCATCATCCCGCAACATGAGGGGCGCGTACTCGACAAACTACGCCGCTACTTTAACCGCACCCGCCCTGAAAAAGCCGAGATGGGTATGCTACGCGGCATTCTCAATGCCGTAGAAGAGACGCTGGACCGAGAACAGAAGTAAAAGGGCAAGCGCCGCCGTTCTGGTCTATATTGCTCTTAGTCGCCTAGCGGCCCTATTCATACGCAAAAGGTAGGCCTAATGAAGCTTTTGGAACGTTTCTCGTTGGTTAAGATAAACTTCGCCAGTTCAATCCTTGCGGCTGTCGTAATTTTGATCCTCGCGATCGTTACCATTGAGGCGCAGCTCAAAGAACGACGTAACGCCCTCAACGATATCCTTATGTTGCAGGCGCTTAGAGCGCTCGACAATGTTGCTCACCAACACGCCGTTGAACGCGGCCTTACCGCCGGTTTTTTGGGTAATCCAAGCGAGGAGAACCGCGCTAAAGTGAGCCAACAGCGTGGTAAAGCCGATGCGGCTGCAGCTCAGCTTGCCGAAGTTACACAGGCCTTAGCCGCTGACTTTCCGGTAGTGAAGCAGGCAACCGCTGTACTCAGCCAACAACTACAGGGCAAAGCCAAGCTGCGTGCTGAGGTTGACCAAGTTAGCGGAGCAAACGCCTTTGGCTACTATAGTCAGGTGAACCGTTTGGCCATTGAGGCCCTGGCGAGCTTATCCAACGAGATTACCTCAAGCGCAGTAAACACCGACCTTAACATGGCACAGCTACTTGGGCGTTTTAAAGAGCGCGCCGGCCAAGTACGTGGCAAGATTAATGGCACGCTGGCACGCAAAGCGATCGATGATGCAACGCGCGCTGAAGTTGGCGACTACCAACAGGAGATGCAGCTCATTGTGCGTTACCTAGAGACACAGGTGGGTGATGAACGGCTCAGTAAAGCGCGTGCAGTGCTTGGCGATGCCACCAGCGATCAGATTGCCGACATCCTAGAGCGTGTCTTGAGCGATTCACCAAATTTTGATCAGCTTCCCACACCAGCACAGTGGTTCCCCCTAGCGACAAAACAGATCGGTGGTGTGAAAGCCCTGCTTGATGAGGAGTGGGCTGCCATCGAGGCTAAAGCCCAGACGAGTGCCGACTGGGCAGACCTTAAACTCTGGCTAACCCTCGCCCTGCTGCTAGTGGCAGTGGTACTACTCAGTTGGATCAATCTCAGTTTTGCCTCGGTATTGCGCGGCTCACTGAAGCGACTCACCTCTCAGCTGCAGCTCATTGCATCCGAGCGCGACCTCAGTATCAAGCTGGATACCTCTGCAAACAATGAGCTAGGGGATATCGCCAGAGCTGTGCAACAGATGTTACAGGCTGTTGAGAACACGCTTAAAGAGCTAGTTGAATCGGTGAGCAGCTCCAGCGGCATGTCTAGTGATCTAGATAATTCCAGCGAGCACCTTTTGCATAATGCCAAGGAGACACAACGCGTATCGACTAGCATCTCGTCGGCGGTCGAGGAGAACGCAGCGACTGCCTCAGAGATCGCTAATGCGGCAGCATTAACCCTCGATGCCGTGCGCGATCTGGGTGATAGCAGTAACGAGAATCAGCAGCGCTTCAGCGATACGCTGGACAAGATCGATGCGCTACAGCAGAGCGCACAACAGATCGCCTCGCTCAGCGAGAAACTGGACTCTCAGGTGGCAGACATAACCGCAGCGGTTAAGACCATCAATGTATTGTTCGAACAGACTAACTTGCTAGCACTCAACGCCTCGATTGAGGCTGCTCGTGCTGGTGAGCAGGGGCGTGGCTTCTCGGTCGTCGCGGATGAAGTCCGCAGTCTGGCACTCAAATCTCTTGAGTCGTCTGAACGGATTACTGAAGTACTCAACAGCTTGCAACAGGCAAGCGAGGCGATCAGCAGTAGCTCGGTACAAAACGGCGAGCTGAACGCTGCAGCCGCTGAGCAGATGCAGGCTGCACAGGCCTCTATGGCGCAGATGAAGGATGTTATGGCGAATCTAGAGTCGATGGCAACCAGCGTTGCCACAGCGTCGGAAGAGCAATCCTCTGTCTCAGCCATGATTGCCGAGGATACGGCGTCCGTACTGGAAGCCTCCAATGCAAGTCTAGACCTATCCGAGCGCCTGCAGCAGATGAGCAGAACCTACCGCAGCTCGAGCGATTACATGCTTCAGGTTGCGCGCAAGTTCAAACTATAGCGGGGTGACTCGTCCTCTAACGCCCAAGCACTTAGAGCTTAGAGCTGCGCTAGGAACCTCTCTAATGCCGCCTGAGCGATCGCATGGTCCTCAGGCGCCTTGCCTCCCGCAACGCCTATAGCGCCCAGGGTCTCACCCTCGAGCTGAACAGGAATACCGCCAGCAATCAACGAGACCTTCGGGTTCTGCGACAGCCCCTGCATCACCAGCGCTCTATCAGCGAGTATCTCGGTCCACTTTTCTGTCGACCATCCATAGCTGGCCGCGGTGTAGGCTTTACGTTGAGCGAACTCTAGCGAGGCGTCGGGTGCCTTGGGATTGCGCAGTAGCGCAAGTGGTAAACCCGCACGATCCACTACCACCACATTCATTGCAAATCCCTGCTCGCTTGCACAGTTCTGACCGAGCTGAGCCAGCTCTAGGGCAGCCTCCAAGGTTAAGCTTCTCTGTGTCTCAAATATTGGCATCGTCCTATCCTAAATGGGTTCGATCCTAAATGGGTGCGGTCCTAAACGGGTTCGATAGAGTCCAGTTCAGCCGCTTTGCTCTGGCGCTGCTGTTTAATGTAGAGCTCTATCATTAAAAGTGATGCCAACAGCGCGACAAGCAGCAGACTAAAATAGCTGAGGAAGCTACTTGCCATGGCAAAATCACCTCCGACAAGGTACCCAAGCCCAAAGTAGATAAACAGCCAAGCCGAGCGCCCTGCTAACGAGTAGATTACAAAACTACGCAGCCCAGTACCGGCAGAGCCTGCAAGCAGACTCGCCACAGCACTTATATGCGCAACCAACGAGCGTGTCAGCAGGAGTGTGAGCCCGCCCCAGCGATTAAATAGGTGTAGTACCCGCAACCGGTTGGCCTCGGTGTACCCGAACCAACGACCATATTTAACCAGCTTGGCTGAGTCGGTTTTACAACCTATCAGATAGATCAGCAGGTCACCTGCGACCGCAGCGAATAAGATCGCCAGTGCCGTTGGTACCCCCGCCATCAGACCATCGAAAGATAGTACGCCAGTGAGTGCCGCTAGAGGTCCCGCTGGAACGGGTAGCCCGAGTGCACCAAGAAATACCACGAGTATTAACACTATAAGACCGTACTCAGTCATCCACTGCAGAATCAGCGTTTCAAACTGCTGATAGAGTGTCGGTGGCGCAACCTCCTGCGCCAATTGAGGTAGGGGCACTAAACGCTGAAGGTCAGCAATTAGATCTAACTCGTCCCGCTCTAACTGTTGAGCGAGATCCTTCACTTTAGTCTGTGGCGCCGGCATCTGATTAAGTTCCAAAAGCTCTAGCAGCGAGGCTGGTGCAATCGCAAAGCGCTCCGTTAACTCCGCTACCGAGGTGAAGGCCCGTAGCTCTGCCGCCTGCTCAACACCTAGAGTGCGTGCCGTTGCCAATACTTGATAGGTACGCCAACTCTTATTGGCTAAATATATTTGCGCGGCACTTAGAAACAGCAGCAAGAGCACAAAAACCGTGCGCCTTATAGGGGGCAAACGCAGCACCATCAGTCAAGCTTCTTCTGCCAGAAGAGTGCCTCGCCGCCGACCTCGCCGACGTCATAGCCTCTGAATCCTTGGCGTCTGTAGGCGGCTTGAGCTCGATGATTCTCCTCCAACACCTCCAGAGTGATCTTGCAACAGTTCTGAGCCCTAGCCTCTGCCTCTATGGCGTCAAATAGCATCTGAAGTACTCCACTACCCCGAGCCTCGGGAACCACGAAAACGTCATGGATATTGATCAACGGACGCGCGTTGAAAGTACTAAAACCGGTAAATGCGTTCAAAAGCCCCAAAGGTGCGCCATCTCGACGCACGATAAATGAGCAAGCACCCGGCATACGTGAGAGCGCCTCTGGGAGCCGCTTTTGGACCTCAGGTGTCAGGCCGGCCCCGCCTCCTAGCGGGTCTTGGGCATAGGCGTTGAGCAGATTGACAAGCGCTAGCTGATCGTCTGGGTTGGTATAGTCAACGCGGTCAACACGCATAGTAGGCCTCCAGTTGTAAATGACTCTAAGTGTACCAGCTAACAGCTCAAGTTTACCCCTGAGTTAGAGCATCTGACTTAGCAGTGTAGTCTTTATTGCAAACAGGGTTTGGGGCAGGGCCAGCAGCTAGGCTAAACTTGCACTCCACCTATCCGGCCTGTGAGCAGAACTATGTATGAGATCCAGTGGGGCGACCTGAGTGCCGAGCAGTTTCTAAATGACTATTGGCAAAAAAAACCACTCCTGATTCGTCAAGCATTTCCCAATCTCGACCCGCTTCTGGAACCGGATGAACTCGCCGGACTCGCACTTGAAGAGGAGGTGGAGTCACGCCTCATTCGCTATAACCCGCTCAAGAGTGACTACGCGCTGCAGCGCGGCCCACTCAGTGAAGCGGATTTCGCGCAACTACCTGAGAGCCACTGGACACTACTAGTACAAGCGGTTGATCACTACGTGGATGAGGCAGCTGAACTGCTAGACTGCTTTAACTTTATTCCACGCTGGCGTATCGATGATCTGATGATCAGCTATGCCACGCCAGGCGGCGGTGTTGGCCCACACTACGACAACTACGATGTCTTTCTTCTACAAGCGGGTGGTACACGCCGTTGGGAGATTGGCGGTATCGAGTCGAGCAAATCGCCTCGAGTCGAAGAGCTACCTCTAATGATACTTCGCGACTTTATGGCGACTGAAGTCTTTGAACTAGAGCCCGGTGATATGCTCTACCTACCCCCACAGGTTGCCCACAATGGAGTCGCCACATCAGCAGATTGCCTCACCTACTCTATTGGTTTTCGTGCCCCCTCGGATGCTGAGATGCTGCGCTCCTTCTCAGACTATATTGGTGAGAGTCTCAGCGGTGAGCAGCGCTACAGTGATCCTGATCTACTTATACCGGGCGCAAGCGGCGAGCTCGATGAAGCAAGCCTGCAGCGTGTCTCTGATCGCCTTCAGAGGCTACTAAACCAACCCGAGACACTCGCTAGTTGGTTTGGACAGCATGTCTCTGAGCCGAAATATCCAGACGACATCTACCAACCTGATGTTGAAGAGGTTGAGGATTGGGCACTGGAGTTCGATAGCGCGCTGGGCGTATCTCTTCTACCTTCAGCGCGACTCTTCTATATGGAGAAAAACGGACAGCTCCAACTCTTCTGTAATGCAACCCTAGTTCAGACGCAAGGTGGCAACCCCGAATGGATCAAAAAGCTCTGCAACAGCCGTTCAAGTGGTCCGATCTCAGCATCCCCTGCTGATATGAGCCTACTTAAGACGTTATACGCGCTCGGCGCCATTGAGTGACTCCAGTTTTTTGAGTCTGACCCGCGGCGCTAATTGACCATTTTTCTTAGACCTTTCGCCTAATACAAAAGGTGCAGGAAAAAAATGGTGCGCCGCAATATTCAACGCAATGTCGTATTTATTACATTAGAAACATCTAATTAGAATAGCTTTTTTCATCTTTTTTAAGAATTAATTTGCCTATATAAATTTAATATAGCTATTAAAAAGGCATTAAAAAACAGAAGAAAGTAGCTAATACTTAAGTTTAATATACTTTATTACACAAACTTAAATCCTTGTTATTATTATATTTAAGTGGTTTTTTAACGAAAATATTCTTGTAGTCATACTACAGAATTGCGAGCCCCTTTTACGCAGATGCACAACTCTGTTTGCTGCTATGCACAAACCACCTTTGACACACCCCAAGCCCCATACCAATATGTCGCTTAACTTAAAGAGCAAAAGATGAGCTCTTTGATAGAGAAGCCACACAATATCTCGATAGAGGAAGCAGTTAATGTCGAATTACAAACAAGAGATCGAATCTATCCAGCAGACCTGTAACAAATACGGCGCTACTTGGGGAGCCATCAACGCTGAGTCTGCAACACGCATGAAGCTCCAGAACCGCTTCAATTCAGGTCTAGATATCGCTAAATACACTGCACAGATCATGCGCAAAGATATGGCTGACTACGACGCCGACAGCTCGCAGTACACTCAGTCGCTGGGTTGCTGGCACGGCTTCATTGGTCAGCAGAAACTAATCTCTATCAAGAAGCACTTCGGTACAACTGATAAGAAGTACCTCTACCTTTCAGGCTGGATGGTTGCAGCACTGCGCTCTGACTTCGGTCCTCTACCAGACCAGTCAATGCACGAGAAAACTTCAGTACCGATGCTGATCGAAGAGCTCTACACCTTCTTGAAGCAGGCGGATGCTTGGGAACTGAACCACCTCTTCCGTGAACTCGATGCTGCTCGCGAAGCTGGCAACCAGACACTGGAAGCTGAGACAATCGCGAAAATCGACAACTTCGAAACTCACATCGTACCAATCATCGCCGACATCGATGCAGGCTTCGGTAACGCAGAAGCGACCTACCTGCTGGCGAAGAAGATGATCGAAGCGGGTGCTTGCTGTATCCAGCTGGAGAACCAAGTATCTGATGAGAAGCAGTGCGGTCACCAAGACGGCAAAGTAACCGTACCGCACTCTGACTTCCTAGCGAAGATCAATGCCGTTCGCTACGCCTTCCTTGAACTGGGCGTGGATGATGGTGTTATCGTCGCACGTACTGACTCTCTAGGCGCTGGTCTGACTAAACAGATCGCGGTAACTAATGAGCCAGGCGATCTGGGCGACCAATACAACTCTTTCCTTGATGGTGACATCATCAACAGTGCTGACGACATCGCTAATGGCGACGTTGTAATCAAGGCGAATGGCCAGTTGATGAAACCTAAGCGTCTACAGAGCGGCCTATTCCAGTTCAAGGCAGGCTCAGGCGAGGACCGCGTGGTTCTGGACTGTATCACCAGCCTGCAGAACGGTGCTGACCTACTCTGGATCGAGACTGAAAAGCCACACGTACAGCAGATTGCTGCCATGGTAAACCGTATCCGTGAAGTAATCCCGAATGCGAAGCTGGTTTACAACAACTCACCGTCTTTCAACTGGACGCTCAATTTCCGCCAGCAGGTATTCGATGCTTGGAGCGCAGAAGGACAGGATATGTCTGCATATGACCGTGCTAGGCTGATGAGCGCTGACTACGATGAGACTGCGCTGGGTCAGGAAGCGGATGCACGTATCCAGAGCTTCCAGGCGGATGCCTCTCGCGAAGCCGGTATCTTCCACCACCTGATCACCCTGCCCACGTATCACACAGCGGCCCTGTCTACTGACAACCTGGCGAAAGGCTACTTCGGTAACGAAGGCATGCTGGCATATGCAGGTGGTGTACAGCGTAAGGAGATCCGTCAGGGTATTGCGACTGTTAAGCATCAGGATATGGCTGGTTCTAACATCGGTGACGACCACAAAGAGTACTTCGCCGGCGAAGCTGCGCTCAAGGCGGGTGGTAAAGACAATACAATGAACCAGTTCGCCAACGTATAACCGAACTATCATCAGTAGAGGGGCCCTAGCGGCCCCTTTTTTATTGCCAGTTTAGGTTGGCAAGCGATTTGCAGAACATCCTTTGCAGGCTGTCCGCCCCAACGCGGGCAGCAGGAGGATAAAATGGTTGTTGTTATTGATGATGATAAAGTTCAAGGAATGGTTATCGCCGAAACCATAAACAAGGCAGGTGTTGAAGCACAACATATAACTGGTTGGTGTGAACTGACACACATACTTCAAAAGAGAGCGATCTCTTGTCTGGTGATTGACTACTTCCTAGAAGATGGCTGGCAGGGACCCGAAGTCGCAAAGTTGCTGCGTAGCTTTGGCTGCAAGGAGACTCCGATCTACTTCACCAGCTCTGACAACAGTGAGGTTGTCCGCCGCCAATGCGAATCTGCAGGTCACCCCTTCATACCCAAAAAATGGCGGTGGCTACTATCAAACATCGTAGTGGCCAGTGTGCTGAGGAAGCACAACTTTCAGGCAAGGCTATCAGGCGAGGTGTAACCCAGCCGGCCGGTAAACCTAAAACCGGCTAGTACAAGACTGGGGTGAGAGACTGAGCTGTGCATCAGCCCAACGTCTTTCGATGCCTAGCAGTAGTTCTGTTTGAAGCCGAGCGACTCAAGCAGATTCACCAGGGACTGCCAAGAGTGGCCGAGAGCGTAGCGACTAGCAGAACAAAAAAGCGACTAGGCCAATGAAAAGAGCAGCGTAAAAAAGCCGACACAAGTGCCGGCTGCTAGTGAAAGTGATTGAAGTAGAGGCTAGTTCGCCTATTTACGCCGCTTAGCGAGGCGTTTTTCGATCTCTGAGATCATAGCGCCCGCCATATCCATGCCCGTGGCATACTCTATACCTTCAAGCCCCGGTGAAGAGTTCACTTCGAGCAACAAGGGCCCGCGGCTTGAGCGAATAATATCCACCCCTGCCACCTGCAGGCCCAGTGTTTTGGCTGCTTTGATTGCAAGTTTGCGCTCGTCCGGTGTGATCTTCACCACCGAGGCACTGCCGCCTTGGTGAATATTGGCACGGAACTCACCCGGCGCTGCCGTCCGCTGAATCGAGGCTACCACTTTACCGTCGATAACAAAGCAGCGTAGATCCTTACCCTGCGCCTCTTTCACAAACTCCTGCACCAGCAGGTTTGCGCGCAGCGACTTGATGGCATTGATCACAGACTCGGCAGCCTTATCTGTCTCTGCCAGCACAACTCCGCGTCCCTGAGTCCCTTCCAGTAGCTTCACTATTAGAGGGGCGCCGCCAACCATAGAGATAAGATCTTCAGTCTCCATGGGTGAGTTAGCGAAGCCACTAATCGGTATATCTAGACCGCTCTTCTGCAATAACTGCAGCGAGTAGAGCTTGTCGCGTGACATAGTGATGGCATCAGCAGAGTTCTGCGTGTAAACACCTAAACTATCAAAATGGCGCGTCAGTGCGCAGCCATAAAAAGTAATGGATGGGCGAATACGCGGAATAACAGCATCAAGACCCGTCACCACATCCCCGCCACGGTAATGAATCTCAGGGTTCTCAGCATCAAGCTTCATGTAGCACTGCTTGATATCGAGAAAGACCATCTCATGACCGCGCTCCTCACCCGCTTCCATCAAGCGACGGTTAGAGTAGAGCTCTGGGTTGGACGCGAGTACCCCAATACGCAGGTCGCGCGCAGCGCGCTCTGAAACTCCATACATCTTACGTACTTCGGTAATGGAGAAGTCACCAAGATTAAAGTGGGCACTCGGGTCGACTAGCATCCGCCCCTGCATCGCTTCGCGACCCAGGAGCATACGGTAACCCATACTGTCGCGGTTGGTGAGTGTCAGCTCGATATCCCAGGTTTGACCACCAATGACCATGGGAACGCGAATTACGTAACGTCGCTCTGAGGTCCCGTTAGAACTGCGAATCGTGCGTCGATCGACAACCGGAGATTCACAGCGCAGAATCAGTGTGTCGCTCTTTTGCAGCGGATGGATATCAAAGCTGACCCACTGTTCGCCATTGCGGTTAAAGCTCCGAATGTTGAACGCGTGCAGTGCAGATGTCTTTGCGCCCGAATCTACTCGGGCTTTGATAGCGTGAATACTCAGCGTTGGAAAAGCGCACCACTCTTCGCTGCCAACAATAATTCGGTCTTCCATTGGTCCTCCCCTGGGGGGTTAAATTGGGACGGGCAAATTTCGCGCGCAGAATAGTGTAAAAAGTAGACGACGCCTAGGTATTTTTAGAACAGAACTGGTTATAGTTCATAATCTAATGACGGAGAAATATTCATGTCTGTAGCTATGCCTTCTCAGGCACGTTTGATGACGCCAGTTTTAATCGCTAGTTGTGTCATACTTCTGCTCGGCTTCTCTATCCGGGCTTCCTTCGGGCTATTCCAGATACCTATCGCTGAGGAGTTCAACTGGCTACGCGCTGACTTCTCCTTTGCGATCGCCATTCAGAACCTTGCCTGGGGCATCGGTCAGCCGATTTTTAGCGCCATCGCCGAGAAGTTCGGCGACCGTAAGGCGATCGTGCTGGGCACGCTCTGCTACGCTATTGGGCTGTTTATCTCTGCCTTCGCGATTACACCCGGGCAACATCAGTTCCTTGAGATCCTCGTTGGATTCGGTATTGCGGGTACAGGGTTTGGTGTACTGCTGGCAATCGTTGGCCGTGCTACACCCGCCAAACATCGCTCCATGGCGCTCGGTATCACTACGGCAGCAGGCTCAGCCGGTCAAGTGATCGGTCCACCGGTTGTGCAGATGATGCTGAACAACTTTGTCTGGCAAGAGGTATTCATCATCCTGGCCGTTGGCATTCTTGCCGTATTTCTTCTGCTGCCTTTCATTAAGGCACCAACAGATGACAGCGCAGCGCCAACCACCGAACCTATGGGCAAGGTAGTTAAGTCCGCGATCCGCGATAAGAATTTCATTTTTATATTCATCGGTTTCTTCAGCTGTGGCTATCAGTTGGCGTTCATCACTGCACACTTCCCAGCCTTCATCACCGAAGTGTGCAGCGTAATTGAACCCACAAGTCTGGTGCGCTCCTTGGGTATTACAACAGCATCAGGGCTTGGTGCCGCGGCTATCGCATTTGTCGGCTTTGCCAACATCGGCGGCACGATTTTGGCGGGCTGGCTGGGTGCCCGTCACTCACGTAAATATCTGCTGGCGACTATCTACGCGCTGCGCACCATCGTAGCCGCTACATTCATCCTCTCACCGATTACTCCTGAGTCGGTAATTATCTTCTCCATCCTCATGGGGGCGCTTTGGTTAGCAACAGTACCGCTGACCTCAGGGCTGATCGCGCAGATCTACGGCCTCAAATATATGGGCACACTCTATGGGTTGGTGTTTTTCTCGCATCAACTGGGTGGCTTCATCGGTGTCTGGCTTGGTGGAACCCTCTACGATGCTTACGGCAGCTACGACGTCGTTTGGTGGGTTGGCGTCGGTGTAGGCGCGCTCTCAGCTATAATACATCTACCGGTCGATGAGCGACCGGTAGCTCAACGAAATACAGGTCTCGCGCCTGCTTAAACGGAGATATCTCTATGAAACTAAACGTTGGTGGCGTCGATAAGATTCTGCGCGTTATCTTGGGTGTTGTACTGATCGCAGCAACCGTAATGGGGGCACTACCGGTTTGGGGTTATATCGGTGTTGTGCCATTGGTAACCGGGCTGGTTAACTTCTGCCCGCTTTACACGGTGCTAGGCTTCAGTTCACGTAAAAGTTAAACGGCACTCAGACGGCTTCACCGCAGGCGAAGCCGCTAGCCCATGCCCACTGAAAGTTGTGACCACCTAGATGTCCAGTAACATCAAGGCTCTCTCCGATAAAGAAGAGATGGGGAGCCTTTTTGGATTCAAACGTCTTCTGCGAAACCTCATTGGTGTCTATACCGCCGATGGTCACTTCTGCCGTACGATAACCCTCTGTACCTGAGGGCTTCACCTGCCAATGTTTGAACGCTCGAGCTATCTCTTCGATGCGATTGTTGCTCAGTTGTCCGAGCTCATCACTATCCCCACCGAGCTGCCACAACTCGCAGAGCACCTGCGCGGTTCGTTTACTCATATGCTCGCTCAGACTGCGCACCAGACTCCAGCGCGGGTGATCAGTGCGCTGTTGCTTGAGTAGCTCCTCTAAATCTAAATCAGGCAATAGATCAATCTCCACGGCCGCCCCTGGTTCCCAGTAGGAGGAGATCTGAAGTACGGAAGGCCCGCTAATACCTCGGTGAGTAAATAATATCGGCTCCTTAAAGCTCATGCCTTTGCAACTTACTCGCGCAGGTTGGGAGACCCCCGACAGCTCTTTAAGTGGTGTAAGAATATCGGGCTGGAGGGTAAAGGGCACCAGTGCCGCGCGGCGTGGGGTCACCTTCATGCCAAAGCGCTCAGCCAGATCGTAGGCGAATCCAGTGGCACCGCCGTTGGGGATTGAGAGACCACCTGTGGCGACAACCAGCGATTGACACTCTACCTTACCCTGCGATGTCGTAAGGCTGTAGCCCTCAGGTTTGGGCGTTATCTGCTCAATCGCACAGTTCAGCTCTAGCTGCACACCTGCCCACTCGGCTTCGGTCAGCAGCATCTTTAGAATCTCTTTAGATGAGACATCACAAAACAACTGCCCCGGTGTCTTCTCGTGATAGTCGATACCGTGACGATCGACCATATCAACGAAATCCTGCGGCGTGTAACGGCTCAACGCAGATTTACAGAAGTGGGGATTGCCAGATAGAAAGTTCGCCGGCGTTGAATGCATATGGGTGAAGTTACAACGCCCGCCACCCGACATCAAAATTTTGCGCCCGGCTTTGTTACTGTGCTCAAGCAGAAGTACCGAACGACCTCGATACCCCGCAGTAATAGCGCACATCAACCCCGAAGCGCCGGCGCCAATGATTACAACATCAGCGCTAGAGGGAATTTGGCTCATTCTTCTTCGTTAGCTTCATCTAAGTCGGTTTTCTCGGCATTGAGGCGGCGAATCTTCTCTGCCAGTCGCCCACCCTGGCGCTCGCCACGCTTGCCGGCTAAAGTATCACGCTCCAATGCTGACTGAGTTGGTTTCGCATTGACGCGCTTCTGCTCCACCGACTGGTGCTTCTTCTTTTTCGCCATAGCGCGCTGTTTGCGGCTCTCATAGCTATCTGGATCGGCAAGACGCTCCTGTTTTTTGGGTGTCTTATCCAGAACAATCTTGTTGGCCATGCGGCGCTGTTTCTTTAACCGTGTCACGAATACTAGCCTTCTAACTAATTATCTATTTGGCGTTTTGAATCTATCTTGCGCCTCGAGCGCGGCTTCTGCTGCCGCAGCCTCAGCCTCAGCTGCCGCCAGCTCTGCGGCTATCCGATCTTTCTCGCGCCACTCTTCAACCTGTTCAAAACTGATTCGCCCAAGCTTCCCCGAGCGCATCTCATTCATTAGGATCTCGGCAGCTTTGTGAATATCCACGACACCACCCGGACGTAGACAACCGCGTTTACGACCTATGGCATCTAGCAGAGCTTCTCCGGTGTCTGGCAGCTCTTTGAGTTTATAGCGCTCTTGCAACCGATCAGGGTAGGCTTGCAGGATAAAACCGGCACCAAAAACCGCCACCATATCGTAATCTATGGCTGTGTCTTTAATTGCACCACTCACAGCGAGACGATAACCAGAGTCCTGGTCCTCAATCTTCGGCCAGAGGATGCCCGGGGTATCTGAGAGCACCATCCCCTGAAATTCGGAATAGCGCTTATTCGCCTTAGTAACAGCGGGCTCGTTACCGACTTTAGCAATCTTGCGTCCGAGCAGCGCGTTTATCAGCGTCGATTTGCCGACATTGGGGATACCCATAATCATCGCCCGCACCGGGCGCTCCTTCTCTGCACGAGCTGGCACTGCCTGCTTGCAGTAGAGGGGGATCCGTTTCACCGCACTCTTATCCGAGGTGGTGAGCGCTATCGCTGTAATCTCAGGCTGCGCATTAAACTCATCCAGCCAAGCCTGGGTCACCTCTGGATCTGCTAGATCAGCTTTATTTAATAGCTTGAGCACCGGCTTGCCGCGACGCAGTTTTTCCACCAACGGATTCTCGCTTGAGCGCGGCAAACGCGCATCGAGCACCTCAATAACGATATCGACCTCTGCAATAAGCTCCGCAATCTCCTTGCGCGCTTTGTGCATATGGCCGGGGAACCAGTTTATCCGTTCCATAACTAACCTGAAAAAATTTCGAGGCGCTAGTATATCAGCTCAACCCGCACTCTACTTCTGATCTATACTGTTTTTATCTTTTGTTAGGATTTTGATTAATGACCGCCGCTAACTCTCAAGTTCTTCTGGTTAGACAGCCAATTTTTGACCATGAGCAGCGCGTTGTGGGCTATGAACTGCTCGGCAGTGGCTCTGCAACCGACCTCAATTTAATGCAAGCTGACGATTCAGGTGAACTCATACTCAGTGTCTACACCACGCTCTCGGAACACGGCGAGGAGAAGCGCGTACCCGGTTTCGTCTCTATTCCCGAGACGATGATACTGGACGACGAGCTGCCTCAGCTGCCCGCGCGCCAGGTCGTTATGCAGGTCTACTCCAGTGAAGCCACGCGTCCACAACTACAGGTGAAGCTCAAAAACTTGGTCGCTGACGGCTACCGCATCGCGCTGCATGTAGAGAAATTGACCAAGTCACTGGTGCCCCTGCTTGATATCGTACAGATCGCACGCGTCGATGTGAGCACCAAATCGGCGGAAGAGATTGCCAAATGGGTTAAGGCGCTGCGCCAACATAAGGTTGCTGTAATGGCCGTACAGATCGCCAGCATGGAGCAGCTTGGCGAGTGTATTGAGGCGGGCTGCAAACTATTTGAAGGTAGCTTTTTGAGCAAACCCAAAGTGGTGAAGGGTCGCAAGATCAACGCCAATGAAGTTGCACTGATGCAGCTGATACAGTCGCTGCAGAAACCCAACGTAAAACCGGAAGAGATCGAGCAATTGGTGATGCGCGATCCAGTGCTCACCTACAAACTACTGCGTATCGTCAACTCAGCGGCCTACTCCCTGGTGCGCAAGGTTGAGTCTATTGCCGAGGCAGTAGTGATGCTAGGAATGGAGCAGGTGAAGAAGTGGGCAACACTGATCGCTGCAACCAGTCATCGAGAAAAGCCAGAAGAGCTCTCCCGTGCGCTACTTATACGCGGTCGTATGTGTGAGCTCATTGCAGAAGGTATGAAGTACCCAAACCCCTCGGGGTTCTTTATGGCGGGGATGATGTCAGGATTTCACCTGATGCTCGATATCACGCCTGAAGAGCTAATGGATCAGATTCCTCTGGGTGAAGACATTCAGCAAGCCGTACGTGATCGCGCTGGCATAATGGGCTCTACCATCACCCACGCTATCGCCTATGAGTCGGGAGACTGGGATCAGTTACCTGCCGATTTCGATTCGGCGCTATTTGAGAGCGCCTACCGCCAGAGCCTACAGTGGACTAAAGAGGCGATGCTGGCGATGCATGAAAGCTGAGACGGCCAAGGGCGGTAGTGTCTATCACTAGCGCCCTTGTAGTTTTGGTTCTGGGAGTAAAACCTAGCCTTCAACTGGATAAGCAGGCAGCGTACAGCCACTGATCTCGCGCGCCAGACGCAGTACCTGACAAGAGTAACCAAACTCGTTGTCATACCAAACGTAGAGTACACAGCTCTTGCCACTAGAGATGGTTGCTAAGGCATCAACAACACCCGCTGAACGTGAACCGACGAAGTCAGTTGATACAGCCTCTGGCGAGTTAGAGTAACCCACCTGCTTCTGCAATTTTGAGTGTACCGCGACATTACGCAGGTAGTCATTTAGCGTCTCACGATCTGTCTCTTTGTTGAGGTTCAGATTGAGAATAGCCATCGAGACGTTGGGTGTTGGCACACGGATCGCATTACCCGTAAGCTTGCCTTCCAACTGCGGCAACGCCTTGGCAACCGCTTTAGCGGCACCTGTCTCTGTAATAACCATGTTCAATGCAGCAGCACGACCACGGCGATCGCCCTTGTGGTAGTTATCAATAAGGTTCTGGTCGTTAGTGTAAGAGTGTACGGTCTCAACATGGCCATTGATGACGCCGTACTCGTCGTCCATCGCCTTCAATACTGGCGTAATAGCGTTAGTGGTACAGGATGCGGCAGAGAGGATAGTATCTTCTGCGCTGATATCGCCCTGGTTTACACCCATAACGATATTCTTCACGCCTTTACCCGGAGCCGTAAGAATGACACGCGCTGCCCCTTTGGACTGGAGGTGGCGTGAGAGCGCTTCTTTATCGCGGAACATACCGGTGTTGTCGATCACCAGTGCGTTGTTGATCCCATATTCGGTGTAATCCACCTCTTCAGGGCTGTTGGCAAAGATCACCTTAATGAGGTTACCGTTAACGATTAGCGCTTCATTAGTCTCATCTACCTGAATAGTGCCGTTGAACGAACCGTGTACCGAATCGCGGCGCAGCAGGCTGGCACGCTTCTCAAGATCGTTCTCCGCCTTGCCCTTGCGTACCACGATTGCACGCAGTTTGAGAGAGTGGTCGGCGCCAGAACGGTTAATCATAAGACGCGCAAGCAGACGCCCGATTCGGCCGAAGCCGTAGAGCACCACATCCTGGCCATCATTCTCTTCACTGCTGAGTGCCGGAGCTAGCTCCTCATTCAAAAATGATACGAGATCACCATTGCCCTCTTTGCGGAACTTAACCGCAAGCTTACCCAAGTCGACGTGAGCGTTGCGAATACCCAGCTCAACCACTTTCTCAAGTACAGGAAAGGTATCCACCACTGAGAGCTCCTCGCCCTCAATCTGGCGCACATAGCGGTGCGACTTAAGAAGATTAATTACCGAGTTTTTAACACAGAGGCGGCCAAAAATAGAGGTCTCTACATTGGCTTCGCGATAGAGACGACCAATCAGAGGTATCATCGCTTCTGCAATTGATTCACGTGCATTCCATTCGGCTAGCATCAGTTCTTGAGTCACAATTTGCTCCGTTTCGTTGGTTAACTGAGGTAATTGTTACTCTAGGGTCAAGCGCCAGCAAGGAACTTTAGTCCAAGTCAAAATTGAGCAAATTACTGATTTAGTTGTAAAAAAACGCATTAAAACGCGGGAAAGGTGAAAAAAGAGCCTGATGCGTAAGTAAACTACGTAACTCTTACAAGATCGCCACAATTCAAGCTATCTATGCCGGATATTTAATTAGACTAAAGTCTATTAACTTTGGACAACTAATTGGAAGAAGTGAGTGGATATGAGAATCACTCTCATCTCCACTACACAATTTAGCCAAGCCTAAGCAGAATCTTTCTCAAGGTCTTCTGGGCGTCATCAAACTCCAACTCATCAATCTGCTCAGACAGTTCAAGATGCAGAGCGCTAAGCTTGCTCGCTTTAAGGGTTGGCTTGAGCTGGTCAAGAGTGAGCGCTGCGGCACGGCGATCTCCATTGGCGAGCTTCTCATCGAGCTCATCCAGCAGAAGCCGCGCCTGAGCCATAGGATCATCATCGTCGGCAGGCGTCTGAGCAGAGTCAGTACCTGAGTCGGCTGTGGGTTTGGCGGTAGAATCAGGCACTGTAGGCGTCGAGGTCTCTTCACCTACATATGCACGAATACGGGCAAGTACTGCCGTGTCATGCGCCTCCAACTGAGCGAGTAGCGGTGCTAGCGCTTCAACCTCCTCGTTGCGCAGCCGCTGCTCAAGCTCTGCAAAGCAGTCAGATAGAGCCTGTGCCCCTAGCATCGCGCTTACCGACTTAACGTTGTGGGCAAGATCACAAGCACCCTGCCAGTTCTCCCGCTGCAGCTCGGCATCGATCCGCTCACGAATGTCCGCAAATCGCACGAGGTAGTCTTCTAGCACCTCTTCGATGTACTCCTCGACGTTGGCACAAGAGCGCTCCATACCGATAATAGGATCTATCTGCGGCGCGAGCTGCTCTACCAGTGCAGCCACCTCAGGATCCAGCCCATCAACTGCTGGTATCGCTTGCGCGACGATCGCTTCAGTGCTCGCATCTGACAGCTTCTGCGCCTCTTTGGGCGCAAGGACTGACACCAGCGTGCGGTATAGCTCGCGACTGTCTATCGGTTTGGATATATGTTCATTCATTCCTGCAGCGAGGCTCTCAGCGCGAGCTTCAGCCGTGGCATGCGCGGTCATCGCCACGATAGGTAGTTTTTCGAAACCACTCTTGCGCAGTTCACGTGTGGCTGTGAGACCATCCATGCGTGGCATCTGAACATCCATAAGCAGGAGGTCAAAGTGCTCTAGCTCAACACGTTCTAGCGCTTCGATACCATCGTTTGCCAAATTTACAATAAGACCAAAGCGCTCCAAAAAGGCGGTAGCCACTCGCTGGTTCATCTCATTATCTTCAACCAGCAATACCCTCTTACCAAACAGAGGCTTGGTATCCGGTGCGTCGGTATCGCGAGGTAGCGGAGTGTCCTTACGCGTATCTCGAATCGGCTTGTCACCCGGCTCTAAAGGAATCTCAAAACTGAAGCAGCTACCCACACCGAGTTCACTCTCTACTTTCAACTCCCCTTGCATCAGCAGCACTAGGTCCATAGAGATCGCAAGCCCCAGACCCGTGCCACCAAATTTGCGCGTCACACTACCATCAGCCTGCTCGAAAGGTTTAAATAGGCGAGCTTTCACATCCTCGCTAATACCGATACCTGTGTCACGTACGCTGATCGCGATGAAGTCACCCTCAGGCTGGTGCTGTTTCTGCATGCTCAGGACAATTTCACCCGTCGCGGTGAACTTGGCGGCGTTAGAGAGCAGGTTTACCAGGACCTGGCGCAGGCGTGTAGGGTCGCCCCGCAGATAGCTCGGCAACGCTGGATCGATCTCAAGACGCGCATTGATACCCTCTTTGTGCGCCTGCACGCGTACCGAATCAAGTGCAGAGTCTGCCAAATGGCGTAGATCGTAATCGATACGCTCTAGCTCAACCTTGCCCGCCTCCATTTTGGCGAAATCGAGCAGGTCATTAATGACCTTTAGCAGGCTATTTGACGCCTCGTGTATACGTTCGAAGTAGCTACGTCCACCTTTTGCTCGATCATCATCAAGAGCAAGTTCCGACATCCCAATAATGGCATTCATTGGGGTGCGAATTTCGTGAGATATGTTGGCAACAAATTCGGATTTAGCGCGATTTGCTGTCTCAGCAGCATCACGTGCCTGAATCAGGTCATTCATCGTCGACCCAAGTTTACGGTTGGTCATTCGCAGATTATTCATGATGACCAGGTTACGGTTTGATAGCCCAGCTATAACAAAGAAGGTGATCATAAAAGAGACAACGATGAATCCGAGCAGCAAGAGCACGCTACCGCGCTGATCCGCCGCTAGGTGCATAACCGGCATTTTTACAACCTGAATACCTCTGATATCACCCACTACCCAATCTCGTTTCGGCGAGTCCGGGTGGCTGTTGTGGCATGCCACACAGTCAGCCGACATGCGCAACGGCACCGCGAGGTGCAGTACGTCTTCATCGCCGGTGGGGATAAACTCGGAATATTCATCCTCGCCTCTGAGCACGGTCAACTCATTCATCGCGCGAGATTCAAAACCATCCAGCGGGCGCTGTGCCCTCCAAGGAAATGGATTGCGGCTAACAATATCAAAGCTGATATCGGCGTTGTAAGAGTTAGCGTAGGTGGCAAGGTCTTTTGAGAGCGTCGCCGGTACAGGTAGCGCGTTTTCCAGACGGTGGTAGTCATGCGTCACCTGAATTTCACTCTTGTTAATTCGCGGCAATATCTCTTCAGCGTAGAAGTTGCGCATATAGGACATGAGGTCCGCATAGGTTCGCGCGGTATATACCAGGGTACTGCGCTCGACGTTACGCGTGTGCCAGAAGGTAATAGCCAGCAGCCCGCTGCTCACCATCAGTGTTGCGATAATCATAATGATCAAGAGTCGGCGGCTCGACTGTGTCGTGATCACTGTGGCGCCTCCAATTGATCAATGTAGCGCTCAGAGATACTCAGCGACAGATACCAGATGGTCGCAGCCATAATGACCCCTAACAGCAGAAGCACGATCGCTAAGGCAAACGACACTTGGGCACCTGAGTCGCGGACAGCCTTCATCTCGCTTGTGCGATCAGTGTAGACCTCAGCGACACCAATGATACGACCATTGGAACTACCGTTACCTGCGCTGCGTCGTATGGGGACGTAACTGGAGACCACATCACGGTCATAAACGACACCCGAGTAACCTTTAAACTCCGAGCGAAGTTCAGAAACACTAAAAGGGAGGCCGCGCAGAGCGGTTTTGAACCCAATATTTTCGCTGTAATCGCTGCCGAGCTGACTGGGATCCGATGAGTACAAGGTGGTCCCTTTGAGGTTGTAGATCTTGATCTTGAGGAAATCAGTACCAAACATAAATGCGCTGATACGACTGTTTATGGCGCTGTAGTCCTCGCTCGACAGCTTGTCGGTCTGCTGACTGAGGTCAGCGTTAAGTCGCAGGCGCGAATCCAATGCGTCGTAGACGTCATTGATAAACAATTTCGTCAGATCCTCATTGGTCGCCTCACTGGCAAGTAGCACCGCGGACTCCAGCTCCGCCTCTATCGCTTTGGAGGCAAAAAAGTGCGCTCCAACCCCGGCCGCTACTACAAGAATCGATACTAATGTGACGGAGATTGACGATTTAATCGACCTTCGCATCTAACTTCCCTTCGATGAATTGCTGTCTGCAGCGTGAAGTTTTCCTAAGATACGTTAAAAGTAGACCCGATCTGAATTCTACGCCAATGAATGTCTCGTCTGTCTTATTTGCCAAGCCTATCTCTGCTTTTGCACAGAGCCAATGACCGTTAAACTGTGCGCCTCGAGATTTTCATACGCAGGAGCGAGACATTGAGCGCAGAGCTTAGCTTTACACCTCCCCAAAAGCCGGGCGATTTGAGACGGGTAGGTTCAGTACAGGGGGCTGCAACCGGTTGGCTGGTTGAACAGCTCAGTCGTGCCAATGAAGCTCCAATTCTAATTCTCTGTAATGACTCTGAGAGCGCCAGTCGTTTGCGCCGAGAGATCCGTTTCTTCGCCGGTGACAAACTACCCGTACTGCTCTTTCCTGACTGGGAGACACTTGCCTACGACAACTTCTCTCCTCACCAGGATATCGTCTCACAACGACTCGAAGCGCTTTACCGGCTCCAAGCGATGCGCCGCGGTGCGCTTGTGGTACCGGTGGCTACAGCGATGCAGCGTATCGCCCCCAAAGAGTATGTTGGCGCTAATGTGTTTTGGCTGGAGTCAGGCCAGAAACTCGACCCCGACCAGATGCGCACTCAGCTTATTGATGCAGGCTATGCGTTGGTCGATACCGTGTATGAGCATGGGGAGTTTGCCGTAAGGGGTGCGATTATCGACCTATTCCCAATGGGGAGCAGCCAGCCTTTGCGTATCGATCTATTCGACGACGAGATTGACACCCTCCGCACCTTCGACCCCGAGACTCAACGCTCGGTAGAACAGGTTGAGCGCGTGCGTATATTGCCGGCACGCGAACACCCTTTTCATAAAGAGGCTATCGAGCAGTTCAAAGCGCGTTGGCGTCAACGCTTCGATGTGGACTATGGCAACTGCTCCATCTATCAGGATGTCTCGTCAGGGCTCGCCCCGGCCGGTATAGAGTACTATTTGCCACTCTTTTTTGAGCAGTGCGCCACACTGTTTGATTACCTCCCAAAAAGTACGCTAGTGGTTCAACATGCAGGTGTGCATGAGGCGGCGCAAGCCTTTGAGACGAGCGTGCGCAATCGCTATGAGGAGCGTCAAGGGGATATAACCCGCCCTATCCTCTCGCCTGAGGAACTTTTCCTTGCAGCCAACACACTTGCCGCCGAACTGAAGAGCTGGCCGTCCGTACGTGTCGGTATTGAGGCGGAAGAGGTAAAACCCGGCCGTGATAATTTAGAGGCGTGCGCCCCACCCAATTTAAGTGCAGCGCCAACGGCAGCTGAACCTCTGCGACCACTCGCGAATCTTATCGCTTCAGCGGCTGAACCGGTGCTTATCTGTGCCGAGTCTGCCGGCCGGCGTGAGGCACTGCTGACACAGCTAGCAGCTATGGAGATCAGACCTAAGCTTTTTGATAGCTGGCAGGCGTTCATCACTGCGCCTGAAAAAGTCTCGATTTGCGTCGCTCCGCTCGAACGCGGGCTATACATACCCGGCGTTGTCCAACTGATTACCGAAGCGCAGCTCTTCGGCAACCAGATATTTCAACGCCGCCGCCGTGATAAGGCCAAGGTAGATGCTGATCAGGCGATCAACCACCTTTCGGAGCTCACCATCGGCAGTCCTGTGGTGCATCTCGACCATGGTGTTGGGCGCTATCTTGGTTTGCAGACCTTGGATATCGACAACTCACCCACCGAGTTTCTAACGCTGGAGTATGCCAAGGGTTCGAAACTCTACGTCCCCGTTAGCTCACTCCACCTAATTAGTCGCTACTCAGGTGCCAGTGAAGAGAGTGCTCCACTGCATAGACTTGGTACCGAGCAGTGGAGTAAAGCGCGTCGCAAAGCCGCCGAAAAAGTGCGCGATGCTGCCGCTGAGCTGCTTGATATTTACGCTCGTCGCGCCGCTCGTGAAGGCTTCCAGTACAGTCTGGATGACAGGATGTACGAGCAGTTCTCACGCGGATTCCCGTTTGAGGAGACGCCCGACCAACAGATCGCCATTGAGGCTGTGCGTCGTGATATGCAAGCCACGCAACCCATGGACCGCCTTGTCTGTGGCGACGTTGGTTTTGGTAAAACCGAAGTCGCGATGCGTGCAGCTTTCATTGCGGCGCAGGCGGGAAAACAGGTCGCTGTGCTTGTGCCCACCACACTCTTGGCACAACAGCACTTCGAGAACTTCCGCGACCGCTTCGCAGACTGGCCGGTGAAAGTTGAGTTGATCTCCCGTTTTCGCACCGGCAAACAGCAAGAGGCAATCATCGACCAGGTGCAGCAGGGCCAGGTCGATATTCTCATCGGTACCCATAAGCTGATTCAAGGAGATATTGAGTTTGCCAACCTTGGACTGCTCATCATCGATGAGGAGCACCGTTTCGGTGTACAGCAGAAGGAGCGGCTCAAATCACTGCGCGCAGAGGTGGATATCCTCACACTGACGGCGACACCGATACCGCGGACACTCAATATGGCGATGTCGGGCATGCGTGACCTATCTATCATCGCCACTCCGCCGGCGCGTCGCCTCTCGGTAAAGACCTTTGTTCGCCAGTACGATGCACCGCTCATCAAAGAGGCGATCTTGCGTGAATTATTGCGCGGCGGTCAGGTTTATCTGCTCCATAACGAGGTAAAAACGATTGAAGAGACCGCACGCAAGATCGGCGAGATGATTCCCGAGGCGCGGGTCGGGGTAGGACACGGCCAGATGCGCGAGCGAGAACTCGAGCAGGTGATGAGTGACTTCTACCACAAGCGCTTCAACGTGCTAGTGTGCACCACCATCATAGAAACCGGCATCGACGTGCCTAACGCCAACACCATTATCATTGATCGCGCTGATAAATTTGGTCTAGCGCAGCTGCACCAATTGCGCGGTCGCGTCGGACGTTCCCATCACCAAGCCTACGCCTATCTGCTTACGCCACACCCGAAAGCGATGACTAAAGATGCGCTTAAGCGTCTGGAGGCTATCGAGGAGGCGAGCACGCTTGGCGCTGGCTTTACGCTGGCAACGCACGACCTCGAAATTCGTGGCGCGGGGGAGCTTCTGGGCGAAGAGCAGAGCGGCCAGATGCAGACGATCGGCTTCAGCCTCTACATGGAGATGCTAGATCAGGCGGTCAAAGCCATTCAGGATGGCAAAACCCCCAACCTTGATAAACCCTTACGCGGTGGCTGCGAGGTTAACCTGCGTCTGCCGGCACTGATCCCAGATGACTATCTCCCCGACGTGCATAACCGCTTGATCCTCTATAAACGCATATCAAGCGCCGCTTCTAATGAGGAGCTGCGCGAACTTCAGGTTGAGATGATCGATCGCTTCGGTCTGCTGCCGCCGGCTGTGCAAAACTTGATGCGCCAGACAAGCATCAAGTTGACCGCTGAGAAACTTGGCATCGATAAAATTGATGTGGGTGCCGAATCGGGGCGTCTAGAGTTTGGCGAAGAGACAGAAGTTGATCCATTTACTCTAGTGAAACTGGTGCAGACTCAACCAACAGTCTATAAACTGGATGGAGCTACCGCGTTGAAGTTTAGCCACTCTATGGCGCAACCTGAAACTCGCTTCCAGACACTTGAGGCCCTACTAGGCCGTCTGGAGCCGCAAGGAGACTAAGGATGAAGTTAAAGCAGGTCACTGCTGCACTGATACTGGGCCTGGCTCTGTGCACACCCGCAGCACAGGCTGAAGATGAGGTGCTTCTGCCACTGGCACCGGAGCTTAAAGAGCTCGAGGATCTCTACACGGTTGAGGTGGTGCTATTCAAGCAGAAGGTGCCGGCTTACGCTGAAGAGGCGTGGCCAACGGACCTTCCTGCAATCGACTTCACGGCTGCACGCCTGCCAATCCCCAATGACGGCATGCCGCTAAGTGCCAATGAGGAGCTTGCAAAGAGTGATTACGCGCTAACAAATGAAGCGTCTCGCCTGACACGTCAGGGCTACGAGGTGCTCTATCACAACTCTTGGCTTGAGCAATTCAGCCCCTACAGCAAAACAACGCTTATGCTGGTTGACCCATTTGGTGCATTTGAAGGCACCGTGCGTATCGAGCGTCAGCGCTTTCTGCACGTCTACCCCGAGGTTAACCTCTATACAGCCATGGCGGCAGAGGAGCCGGGTAGTGTTATCCGCCTGATGGAGAGTCGACGTATGCGCTCAAAAGAGATCCACTACATCGACCACCCAGTGATGGGTATGCTGGTCCTCTTCCGCCCGGTCAAAGACGCGAGCTAGAGACCCTATTAATAATTTCGCTAGCTACCAGAGTTCGCCGTAGCGATCTTTGTGCGCCAGGTATAGACGCACCTCGAACTCCAGCTGATGATAGTCCGGTTCCATGTAACAACAGAGCTTGTAGAAGGCTTTGTTGTGCTCTTTCTCGCGCAGGTGTGCAAGCTCATGCACCAGAATCATCCGCACAAACCCAAGTGGCGTATTTCTGAATATTGAGCTGATACGGATCTCATTCTTCGCTTTAAGCTTATTGCCCTGCACTCGCGAGACGTATGTGTGCAGACCCAGCGCGTTTTTGATGATGTGAATCTTGTCGTCGTAGACCACTTTAGATATGGGCGCGGAGCTGCGCATATACTGACTTTTAAGCATCTGCGCATAGTCGTAGAGCGCTCGCTCTGAAGCCAGCTCATGAGCCTGTGGGTGGCGCTTCAACAACCAGGCACCAGACTTCTCGCTATCGAGCAGCGCCTGCGCCTGTTGCTGAACTTCTGGGGAGTAGTTGCTGAGATAGGCTGCCATCGTTGTCACTATGCGTCACGAACTCTGCTCAGGCGAAGACGCAAGGTGCAGCGTCTGTGTCGGAAAGGCGACCTCGGCTCCATGGGCAGTGATTACGTCCATAATCTTGAGCAACACATCCTGTTTGATCTCGTGGTAATCAACCCAAACCGTAGTCTTTGTGAAGGTGTACACCAAAATATCGAGCGACGAAGGGCCGAAGTGATTGAGGTTCACAATGAGTGTCTGGGTGTGGTCGATATCCGCATGCTGCTCTAGCATCGCTTTGATACCCGCAACAATAGCCCCAGCTTGCGCTGCGTCGTCGTACCGTATGCCTATGTTCTCGTAGATACGACGATTAGTCATACGCGAAGGGTTCTCAACCGCGATGTTGGCAAAGGTTGAGTTGGGTACATAGAGCGGACGCTTATCAAAGGTACGAATTCGGGTGAGACGCCAACCAATCTCCTCCACCGTCCCCTCTATCTCCTTATCGGGTGAACGGATCCAGTCCCCCACCTTGAATGGGCGATCCATGTAGATCATCAGACCACCAAAGAAGTTGGCAAGTAGGTCCTTAGCGGCAAAACCGACGGCGAGACCGCCCACACCACCAAAAGCGAGAATACCTGAGACGCTAACACCGAGATTCTGTAACAGCGCTAAGCCGGACATCACCAGCACAGTGAGACGCACCAGCTTAGCGATCGCGTCCGCGGTCGTGCGATCCATACCGGGTTTGCCCGCTTCACCCTGGACTAGGCGTGCCTCGATTCGAGAGACCAAACGAATCAGTGCCCAAGCGAGCAGAAGAATGTACGCGACGCTACGAAAATGTTCCGCAGCATCAATTGTAATGTCATCCAGCGCCTTCGCCGCAATCTCCAGCGACAGGGTGATACCCACCACCCAAACCAGTAGCGATAGCGGTCGACGCACGCCATCTAGCACCAGTTCGCTCCAGCGCGGATGGCCTTGCCCCAGGGCTCGCACGATACGCGCGATGAGCGTATTTACCAGCGCCCCAACGACCCCAGTGAATAACAGAATCAGTAAGCCCTGAAGTGCCCAGGAGTACACTTTGAGCGCAGGTAGCAGCAGAAATAGCGGGTCGAGCATCCAGCTCAAGAGCGCATTCATGCAAGGCTCTCCTGCAGAGACGCAGCCAGAGTACGGGCGCGCGCCAGACGCTCCGGATCGGCAGCTCGTTTGGGTCTTGCGCGCATACGGGCAATTCTGTGAGATACGGGTGAATCTATTTGAGCGAGATGTTCAAGCACTTCCGCCGCTGCTGCCGGCGCATTACAGACCAGCACCATGTCGCACCCTGCCGCCAAAGCGGCGTCCGCGCGATCAGCGTAACTCCCCTGCGCGGCAGCCCCCTCCATACTGAGATCATCACTAAAGATAACCCCATCAAAGCCGAGCGCCTCGCGCAACTGGCGCTGCAGCCAGAACTCTGAGAAACCAGCGGGCTGTGAGCAGACCTGCGCGTACTGAATATGCGCTGGCATAATGGCATCAAGCCCACGCTTTATTAGCCCGGCAAATGGCTTGAGGTCCTCTGCCTCAATCTGCGCAAAACTGCGGTTATCCACCGGCAGACCAAGATGGGAGTCCACCTCGACCCATCCATGACCTGGAAAATGCTTACCGGTTGCTGCCATACCCGCCTCATGCATACCGGACATGAGAGCTCCAGCCAGCTGCTCAACCGCTTCAGCAGAGCGTGCGAAAGCGCGATCACCGATCACCGCGGAGTGGCCGTAGTCAAGGTCCAGTACCGGCGCAAAACTCAGGTCGATATCATATTCACGCAGCTCACAAGCCAGCAACCAACCCAACTCATGCGCTTGGGCGATCGCATGTTTGGGATCTCTCTGCCACTCTTCGCCCAACACAGACATGGGCGGAAGTCGAGTAAAGCCCGATCTAAAACGTTGCACACGACCGCCCTCTTGATCCACCGCGACCAACAGGTCGGGACGCAACTGGCGGATACTGACCATCAAGGTGCGCAGCTGTGCGGGTGACTCATAGTTACGGGAGAAGAGAATCAGACCACCAACTTCTGCTCGTTGCAGCTGAGCGGCCTCCTCTGGCGTCAGCGCTGTGCCGGCAATATCTATCATCAAAGCACCGGTTGTCATTAGGCTTCTATCCTCACTTCAGTGTTGGGTTCTACCTGCTCAAATAGCTCAAGCAGGTCGGCATTACGCATCCGAATACAGCCATGAGAGGCGGGTACGCCCATAGGTTCGGTGTCTGGCGTACCATGGATGTAAATATAGCGCCTGAGCGTATCAACTTGGCCACCTCGGTTTCGACCCCACTCCAACCCTTGCAACCAGAGTATTCGTGTCAAAATCCAGTCACGTTCAGGGTGAGCTGCTGCAAGCTCCGCTGAGTAGACCTCTCCCGTCGCTCGGCGACCAACGAATACCGCGTTCTCTGGCAGGCCTGCTCCAATCTTGATACGCACACGATGCAGACCCAGGGGTGTACAGCCGCTACCAGTCTGCTCACCGACGCCCGCGCTAGCACTAGATATCTGCCAACAACCCAGTTGCGCCGTTCCATCCTGCAGAGTGAGCTGCTGCTCGCCGATACTGATGTGTATGCACCGCTGTACCATTAGCGCGCCCAGAAACGGCTCTGCGACAGCCTACTCCAGAGTTTGCCGACACTCGCATCAACTAAGTTCGCACCAAACCCCTGCAACTTCTCCTGCAACGACAACTTGTGTTCATAACTCACTTTCAGAATGTCGGCATCATCAACTGCGTTGAAAAGGTAGTCATCTGAGGTTTCAAGACCATCTATTAGCCCCTTATCGAGTGCACGACGACCAAACCAGACCTCGCCCGTGGCAATCTCCTCGATATTTAGGTTCGGCCGGTATTCACCGACGAACTCCTTAAAGAGATTATGCGTGTCCTCAAGCTCCTCTTGGAACTTCTGCCGCCCCGCCTCAGTGTTCTCACCAAACATAGTCAGCGTTCGCTTGTACTCACCGGCAGTGAGTACCTCATAATCAACATCATTGCGTTGTAGCAGGCGGTGAAAGTTGGGAATCTGGGCAACGACACCGATGGAGCCTATCAGTGCAAACGGCGCCGCCAACAATTTGTTAGCGATACAGGCCATCATATAGCCGCCACTCGCTGCGACCTTGTCAACGCAAACTGTCAATGGAATATTTCTGCGCCGAATGCGCTCCAGTTGCGAGGCGGCGAAGCCGTAGCTGTGTACTAGGCCGCCGGGGCTCTCTAGACGCACCACCACCTCGTCCTCTTCGCGTGCCAGGCTGAGAATTGCACTCACCTCTTCGCGCATCGCTTCAGCATCCGAAGCGTGAATATCACCGTCAAAATCGAGTACATAGATGCGTTTGCGCTCGGGCTCATCCTCGATCGACTTCTTAGCCGCCGCTTTCTGCGCCTTAGCCTCAGCTTTGTCACGCTTCTTCTGCTCTTTTACAATCTGCTTAAGTTTATACTCATCAAACACCGCGTCCTCGAGTGCATGCTGCATATCCTCGAAGTGCTCATTAAGCGAACTCACCTTTATCTCACCCTCAGGGTCGCGTCGGCGACGCTGAGCCGCAGCGGCGATAAGGGCAATAATGACGCCGAAGGCGACTACAAAGGTGATCGTTTTGGCCACAAAAAGGCCATATTCAGCAAAAATTTCGCTCATTCAATCCTCAGTCAAAGCTGTAGATACAGTTTGCAGTAGGTTAACATAAGGCGCTCAAATCTGAGCCCATTCAAAGAGTAAAACATGTCCCAAGATATCAGTGTACAGCGTATCTTCGCTAAGTTGGCAGAGCGTTTCAATGCAGAGAACGCAAGTGGGCTTGAAGCGGTGTTTCAGTTCGCGCTGGAGGATGCCGACTCCTTCTACATTGATGTGCGCGAACAGCAGTTCAGTGCTGATTGGGGCGAACACAAGGATCCGGATATCACCCTGCTGCTCAGCGAGGCCACTCTAGCAGAAGTGGTTAGCGGTGAGCTTGATGGCATGAGTGCTTTCCTAAAGGGGCAGTTGCGTGCTGAAGGTAATCTGATGCTCGCTACACGCCTCGGCAAACTCTTTCGCTAGTTCAACCTAGCTGATGCGGCCCTAATCACTGAGGCGAGCACTGGACACCGGATCTCACTTAGCTCGCTGACGCTCAACCCAGTCATCTATCAGCTGGCGCGATATCGAGAAAGTTGGCGGCAGCTCCACATTATCGAGCTCATCAACACTAAACCAGCGAGCTTCTGTTATCTCAACGCCATCGGGTGCAAGCTCGCCACCCGCATATTGAGCATGAAACCCGAGCATGAGTGAGTCAGGAAAGGGCCAGGCCTGTGAGTTGAAATAGCGCAACTGCTCCACCTCTACACCGACCTCTTCTCTTATCTCACGCGCAACCGCACGCTCTACAGTCTCGCCAGCCTCTACAAAACCCGCCAGCGTGCTAAATCTATTCGGCGTGAAACGCGCATTGTGCGCCAACAGAGCTCTCTCTCCTCTCTCTACCAAGACGATAATACAGGGCGAGATGCGCGGGTAGACTCGATTACGACAGTGGTCACTGCCACAGACCAGTGCCATCTCCTCCTCGGCCTGTTCCATTAGATCTCCACAGCGGCCACAATGCTGATGCTGCAGACGCCAGTGCAGCAACTGTTGACCTCTGGATATCCAGCGATACTGCTCTTGCGTCAGCGCCTCAAGCGAAGATCGAAGGTCAACCTGCACGAGTTGCGCCGGCATACGACTTAACCGTAACAGCTTGACCGACGGTTCAACCATCAAAGTCTCTAATGGAGCCTGAAAACCGACGTGAGTCTCGACACTTTCAAGATCGTGAAAGACTCTCGCGGAGTTATCACTTAATAGTCGATTGTTATAAGCCAGAAGATATATCAAACCCTTTCCTATGCTACACTTCGCGCGCCTCAACAGGCGGCGGTCTTAATCTGATGTTCTAACAACCACAATATATACGTCCGATCAGCGCTCTGAAACACAAACTTGAAAGCAAAGGAATTGATATGGGCCAGCAAACGGCATCAGGACTATGGAGAAACTTTTTGGGTAACTCCCCAAAATGGTACAAACAACTGATTATTCTTTTTCTCTTCATAAACCCAATACTGCTTCACATGGCCGGCCCTACCATTACTGGGTGGATCATAATCTTTGAGTTTATTTTCACTCTCGCAATGGCATTGAAATGCTACCCGCTCCAGCCCGGCGGACTACTCGCGCTCGAGACGATTCTTATCGGTTTGACCAATCCTGAGTCGGTATACCACGAGGTAGAAGCCAACCTAGAGGTGATATTGCTGTTGATGTTTATGGTCGCCGGCATCTTCTTTATGAAAGATCTACTACTCTGGATCTTCTCAAAAATACTGGTGAAAGTACGATCAAAAACCGCACTATCTATGCTGTTCTCACTCTTCGCGGCCTTTCTCTCAGCATTCCTAGATGCGTTAACGGTTACCGCGGTACTTATAACAGTGGGTGTTGGTTTCTTCTCGGTCTACCACAAGGTAGCATCAGGAAAGCACTTCTATGACAGCCATGACCACTCGTCTGACGGCACCGTTAGAGAGGAGCGCCGCCAGGATCTTGAGGACTTCCGTGCTTTCTTACGTTCATTATTGATGCACGGTGCGGTCGGCACAGCATTGGGTGGTGTGTGTACACTTGTTGGTGAGCCGCAGAATCTATTGATTGCACAGCGTGCTGGTTGGGATTTTGTCGAGTTCTTCACACGCATGGCACCCATCACCATACCGGTTCTTGTGGTCGGTCTAGTGACCTGCTTTATGCTCGAGAAGACCCGTCGTTTTGGCTACGGAGCACGCCTCCCTGAAAATGTTCGCACGATACTGGTCGATTACGCTGTTACCCAGTCAGCTCGCAAGTCCAAGAATGACCGTGCCGCACTGCTGGTGCAAGCGCTGGTTGGGCTGTTTCTGATAGCTGCGCTAGCACTGCACTTGGCAGAGGTCGGCCTTATCGGTCTTACCGTCATCATCTTGCTTACCGCATTCAACGGCATCACTGAAGAGCACCAAATCGGCAAGGCCTTTGAAGAGGCTCTGCCGTTTACTGCACTACTCGTCGTCTTTTTTGCGATAGTATCGGTGATTCATGAGCAGCACCTTTTCCAGCCAATCATCACCTACGCCCTATCACTCGATCTAGAATCACAGCCTGCCGTCTTCTTCATGGCTAACGGCATTCTCTCTGCAATCAGTGATAATGTCTTTGTCGCTACCGTCTACATCAACGAGATCGTGGCGGCACTTAATGCGGGGGAGATCTCGCGCGAACACTTCGACACCCTAGCCGTCGCAATTAACACAGGAACAAACATTCCATCGGTTGCGACACCGAATGGCCAGGCAGCCTTCCTGTTTTTGCTGACCTCAGCTATCGCCCCGCTGATTCGGCTCTCCTACGGAACGATGGTTTGGATGGCGCTGCCTTACACTGTTCTAATGACAATTACCGGTCTTACGATGGTGCTTATCGTTCACTAACCTTTGGAGCCCTGACGCTCGCGCAGTTGCTCTAGCAACTTGCCGGGCGTCAGGGGTTTAGAGTAAAAATAGCCCTGCCCGTACTCACAACCCGCCGCGCGCAACCAATCACTCTGCGCTTCAGTCTCGATACCCTCAGCAACCACCTCCAGCTCTAATGCCTTGGCCATATTGATAATAGCCTCTGCAAGAATCCGGCGTCGCGGTGTCTTTTCAGCGTCATTAACAAATGCGCGGTCGAGTTTTAGGACATCAACCGAAAAGTTCTCCAAGAACGAGACGGAGGCGTAGCCCGTACCGAAATCGTCGAGGGAGATCTTCATATCGAGTTCGGTAAAGCGATCAAGGTGCCCCAGCACCTGTTCATCAGGGTCTAGGAACATACCCTCAGTAATCTCTACAACGATGTTGCTCGGATCAACACCGAGCTTTTTGGCATGCTCGAGCCAGCGATTGGGGTCAAAACCCTCCGCTTTGAGCTGACGAGGCGAGACGTTTACTGATACAAGCAGACTGAGCCCCGTCTCCTGCTGTATCTCAGCAAGACGCTCTATCGCTTCATGAAAGACCCACTCGCCAATCTCAACAATCAGCCCTGTCTGCTCGGCGACAGGAATAAAGTCGGCAGGTGAGACCCAGCCACGGCGTGGGTGATGCCAGCGTATTAGTGTCTCCACCTTGACCCACTCAAGATTGGACTGCATATCAACAATCGGCTGAAAGTTGATGCTGAACTCCTGATTCTTAACGGCGTAGCGCAGATCATTGGCCAGGCTGAACTGCTGAGATACGTTTGCGTTTAGCTCTTCAGTAAAACGTTTCCAGTTTTTGCCACCCTGTCGCTTAACCTCATGCAACGCTTGGTCAGCGTGCATCATGACAGTATCCAGATCCTCGCCATCTTCAGGCGCATAGGCAACACCCAAGCTTGCATGAACCGTAAGTGATTGACGGCTAATGATGAACGGCTCGTCAAACTGAGCCAAAACTTTGCGCACAACAACTCTGAGGTCATCTTCGTTTTTTAGGTCGGTGGCAAGTATCGCAAACTCATCCCCACTAAGCCGTGCTATCGAGTCTTTACTACGAACGCAACGACGCAGACGTTCGGCCACGCTTACGAGCAACTGCTCACCACTCTGGAAACCGAGCGAGTCATTAATGATTTTAAAGCCATCGAGGTTGATCAAAAGCAGGCCTATCGCTTTAGGATCTCTTAGATGCGCTTGCCAGGCACTGTGCCAGCGCTCTGCAAAAAGACGGCGATTGGGCAACTGGGTAAGATGATCGTAGTTGGCCTGTTGCCAAATAAGCTGCTCGTTACGACGTTGATCGGTGACATCAACAGAGAAACCAAATATGCCACTTATCTCGCCCTTGGCGTCGTAGTAGGGCAGCTTGGTGCACTGACTCCAGACGCGATCCCCGTTGAGGCGCACCTCCTCCCGCAGATCACTGACAACCGGTTTACCAGTACGAATAATCTCCTGCTCTTCAAATTCACTGCGTTTCCAGTACTCATGCAGCAACAGCGTACTGTCATTCAGACCTAGAATAGCGTCCATCCCCTCCAAACCATGATGCACTAAGAAGCTCTCATTGACTTCCGTGTAACACTGATTTGCATCTTTAAAAAAGAGCTGATCCGGTAGCAGGTTGGTCAGGGTTTTAAACATCCCTAGCTGTTCAGTGACCTGCTCCAACTGCCACGCCTGCTGACTCTGATCCCGCCAAATTCGCAGATTGAAATCTTTTTTGCCCTCAAGCCGAAATTTCAGTGTAAATAGCTCAAAAATACGCCCATCGCGAAACTCAATTCGCGTGCAGTCATCGTATCCCGAGAGCACCTCAACTAAAGCCTGAGATGATTCAGTGGTCACCTTCTCAAGTTGCCGTGTTAAGCGCTGCGAATTCAGTTCTTGGGCAAGGTCTCTCTCCTCAAACCCCCAAAGTTCCATATAGGTGTCATTGGCATAGACCAAGTTGGTGTCAGCATCATAGATGCACAGGGCTAGAGGCAAACGGCTGAGTGCCGTCTGCAACAGGCGGGTGTAGATGGGACTATCGCTATACTGCTTCAAAGCGAATGACACGGGCGAACTCCGTTAATATCTATAGGAGCAGTTTAGCCGAGATACGAAAAATTGCGTTATTGTTCACCGGACAGGAGATGACGCTTCCGATTGCTTAGTGATTTGGCGTAGCGCGGCTCTGCCAGAGCATCAGTACCACCAAGGTCAGCTGCAAGTAGAGCCCCCATTCCACCTCGGCATCAGCCCAAGCGCTCAACTTCACCAGGACTACCAAAAGCGCCACCACCCAGATATCCAGCATCGCCCAGCGAGCTAAACGAGACAGCAGACGGTTCACTGTAGGTGAGAGGGCAAAACTCTTGCGCGGCAGATTTTGCACCACCAATAGAACGGCTTTGAACAACGGTAACAGCATGCTGGCTGAACCAATAATTAGAAGCAGAAGTAGGTTGCCCGACTCATAAAGAGAGACAACTACAGAGAACATTGAGACACGATCGTCAAATAGCCAGAGCTGGGTTAACGTAAAGATAGGCGCCCACCAACTCAGAGGCAGGAGCATTAGCGTCAGCAGAGCCAGCAGCAGCCGCGCCTCTCTGGAAGCTAACACCAGCGGCGCACTCGCTCAAGATAAGCCAGGTACTCTTGGCCAAAGTTCTCCCGCAATATGCGCTCCTCGACACTTATCTGAAAGCGCTGCAGCCAGAGCACAAACAGCGGTACTAGTGCCACGCCCCACCAAGCTCTCATTGCCACATAGAGCGCAATGAGTAGCAGTACCAACCCGAGATACATCGGGTTGCGCGAGTAGCGATAGACCCCGCTGGTAACGAGTCTGCAAGTTCTGTGCGGCTGGTGCGGCTTGTAGGTGGTCCGAGCGATAAAGAAACTCAGCAGTGCAACCGATCCAAGCACGCCAGCAACAGCACTTAGCAGCAAGCTGAGCGGGTGCATAAGATTGCTCCAATCCCCCAGCAACGCAGGTAAACCAAAAATCACCCAGAGATAGGGAGGATGAATGCGCAGTTCCAGTGCCTTTACCAGACTCAACTTATTCACCGATAACAATGACTCGTAGCGCATCAGGCACCAGTTCCAGACGACCGAGCGCCTGCTCTATCTGCTGACGCTGTGAAGTTAGCATGTCGAGCTCTCTCTGCGCATCTACTGACCCTTGCCGACTAAGTACCTCAAGGCGCTGCATACGCTGGTTAAACTCAGCCGAGTAAGCCGTTTGGGCCGCCTCAACAACCTCGACCTGGGCCGCTTTTGCTAGATTTTCAGCGGTGTTGAGTTGAGGCTCAAGTGTGGCGCGCAACATACGGATCATCTTCTGTGCGGCACCCAATGAGAGCGGCTGCGCCAACTTATTTAGCGGCTCATGCGCCAGATGAGCAGCTAGGTCACGCCCAGTAGGGTCAATCAGATAGCGTAGCAGCGGCCGTTCGAAGAAGCGTTCAAGCTGCAGAGCTCTCGGGGCACTTAAATGTGCACGATAGTAGGTCTCCAATAGCACTGTGCCGGGCGGAAGTGCTGGGAGTTTGAGCGTACAGACGCTCGCGTTACCGAACTCAGAGCTGTGTATTAGCTCCATCAGTTCGATCATCAGCGGGTGTTCCCAGCTCATAAAGGCGATATCATCGCGCGCCAGCGCCTCATCGCGACTGAAGGTGAGCGTGAGCCCCTCATCATCCAGCGTTGTGAGTGGCGCAACCATCTCTTCACCTGGGCGCACTACCCAACCATTGGCACCCCGTGGCTGCATCTCGAGACCGAAACGATCGAAAAGATGCTCTGCAAACCCCTGTAGGTCGTTTATCTGTTCGGCCTCTTCAACCGCAACTACTAAATCAGGAGATCCGGCGACTGGCTGACTATTGAGTTCGAGCAGTCGATCACGTCCCTGAGCAAGGCTAAGCTCCAGCGCCTCTCGTTCTGCTGCAGTCTCGTTGATGAGTTGCTCTAACTCTGCCTCATTGGGCTGGTGCATCAACTCCGACAGCCGCAGTGCTGCACCTCGGTAGAGCCCATCGCCCACTGTAGAGATATGAGTAAAGGCCTGCAAACCGCGGTCGAACCATTGGAAAAGCACCTCTGTGGCACTTGCCGAGAGAAACGGCACATGAATCTGCACATCCTGCTGTTGCCCAATACGATCGAGTCGTCCGATTCGCTGCTCTAGCAGGTCGGGGTTGGGTGGTAGATCGAAGAGTATCAAGTCACTAGCGAACTGAAAGTTGCGTCCCTCAGAGCCGATCTCCGAGCACACCAATAGCTGCGCGCCCATCTCTCGATCCGCAAAGTAGGCCGCTGCTCGATCGCGGTTTACCAGCGACATCCCTTCATGGAAGGCGGCACAGCGCACCCCAAGTCGCAGGTTAAGGTACTCTTCAAGTTCAACCACTGTCTGGGCATTGGCACAGATCAGTAGCGTTTTGCGTTTTGCGTTCTGCTTAAGCCAAGCACTCAGCCAGGCGACACGCGGATCCTGCTCGATCCAGTCCACTCCGAACACCCGTTCTGGGTGCAGCTGGTCGCTCAAGGGTAAAGTGCTGGCCCGTTCTGCATAGTCCTCAGGCGCTTCCAGCCTGTGTGGATTGAGCAACCTCTTTGGGAATCCGCTTACAGCACGGCGGCTGTTGCGGAACAGTGTACGCCCCGGACCCTGGGTAGCTACCAACAGATCAATCAGTTCAGCATTGGTCGCGGCCTCAACGGGTTCAGCACCCAATAACTCAACTAGAGCCTCACTCAGGCGCTCGCCCTGCTCAAGCTGTTCGACGAGAGCAGAGATCTGCTCAAATTTGTTACGCTGCTCTAGGTAGCTATCTAGGTTGCTGAAACGTTGCGGATCAAGCAATCTGAGACGCGCAAAGTGCCCCTCAGGCCCCAGATGTTCCGGGGTAGCACTGAGCAGCAGCACTGACTCGATTGCACGACAAAGCTGCTCTATCGCTAAATAACCATGACTGGCAGCCTCCTCACTCCAACCCAGGTGGTGAGCCTCGTCCACAACCAACATATCCCAACTCGCTAGCAGAGCAAGTTCCAGAGCGAGTTCATGTTGGGTCAGCAGACTCATCGGTACAATCACCAACTGGTTTGATTCGAATGGGTTTCCGCCCTCCTCTGCCAAGGTGTGCGTTAAACGCTCAGCGTCGTAGAGACTAAAACTGAGGTTAAAGCGTCGAAGTAGCTCAACCAACCATTGATGCTGCAGATTGTCCGGTACCACCACTAAAACGCGTTTCGCGCGCCCGGTAATGAGCCGCTGGTGCATCACTAGACCGGCTTCAATGGTTTTACCCAGACCCACCTCGTCGGCAAGCAGCGCTCGCGCACTGTTAAGCACCGATAGTTCACTGGCTATATGAAATTGGTGTGGCAATAACTGGACGCGCGCTCCGAGTAGACCTCGCACCGGTGAGGCGTTTAACTTGGCCAACGCCTGCTGCGTTTGAATGCGCAGTTTATAGAATGCATGTCGATCAATCTGTCCAGCAAAGAGACGTTGAGAGGGCTTAGTGAAGTGGACGTCCGATGCCAGTAGCCGCTCAGGCAAAACAAAACCCTCGCCGCTATCATCTTCGCAGTGGTAAATCAGGTTCCCTTGGTGCTCTACACTATCAAGTATGGTGACTTGCTCGCCAGACTCTACCTGTACGCGGTCGCCCTCAACAAAGACAATCCGACTTAACGGGGCGTTATTCACCGCATAAGTTCGGCTCTCGCCGACTGCGGGGAAGTTAATCTCGACGCGTCGGTTTTCGCACAGTTCAACAACGCCTAGACCCAGCTCCGACTCAGTATTACTAACCCAGCGCTGGCCGGGTTTAAAATCAGTTTGTGACAACTTAACTCACCTTAGAACGATTACGCGGACAGGGTTTAATCTTCTCAGCAGCCTGCAGTGCCAGTCCACGACTGACTAGCGGTTGTACAGCCTGCGGGTCAACTAACTCCCCTCGCGCAGTATAGTCCGGATAGGGCTCCTCGCAGAGCCGACAGAATTCAACAATGCGCGGATAACGCGCTTCAAACAGATATTTAGCCGTGCGCTCGGGATCGAGCCCATCTCGCTTATACAAGCCGGCGCGTAAGCGCTGACGCTGCGCCTCCACCAAAATAATTCCACTAGCGGTGGCGACGTTGAAAGACTCCACCATACCGAGCATCGGTATAATGATGTGTTGGTCAGCCATTTTTGCAGCCAGCTCACTTACACCAGCACGCTCCGCGCCCATTAGAATAGCGCAGGGCTGGGTATAATCGACCTCATGGAAGTCAACCGCAGTGGCGCTTAAGTGTGCAGCGAAGACTTTCATCCCCTGAGCCTGAACGGTCGCTATGGCGGACTCAGTGGTGTCGTGACGATGCAGTTCAACCCAACGATCACTCCCCATCGTCGTGCCGCGAAAGGTTCGATACCCCTCTTTAGGTTCAACGAAGTGCATATCAGAGATACCCACAGCGTCACAGTTGCGCACCAGCGCGGAGATGTTACGCGTTTTGTGCACCTGATCTGTAATCAGTGTCAGATCTAGTTGGCGACGTCCTAGAACATCCAACAGTCGCGCCTCGCGCTCTGGGGTCATGCAACTCTCCTTCGTACCAGCGCGAAACCTTACCAAAGTGCGGTAAAAATCTCACGCTTGGAATGTTCGCTCTTATCTCCGGCTGTGCGATACTAGCGCGCTCAAATTCGATGTAGAAGAAGTATTCTCATGCCTCAGACCGAAGAAATCATTGCCTACCAGGGTGTCCCTGGCGCCTACTCTCATCTCTCTTGTACTCGCGTTCATCCAGAGATGCGCGCGCATGCCTGCGAGAGCTTCGCTGAGGCGATGTTTATGGTTGAGCGCGGTGATGCTCGCCTCGCAATGATTCCGCTGGAAAATAGTACAGCCGGGCGTGTGGAAGAGATCTACCGTCTGATGCCGAAAACTCAGCTGCATATCATCGCCGAGCACTTCGAGCCTGTTAACCACTGCCTCTTGGCGATTCCCGGCAGCCATATTTCGGATATCAAACAAGTATCCTCGCACCCTCAAGCGCTGGCCCAGTGTGATGGCAACATCAGGGCCTTGGGCATCGAACCGGTCGCAGCCTTGGATACAGCGGGTGCAGCAGCCGATTTAGCAAATTCACCTGATCCACACATGGGGGCCATCGCAAGCTCCCTAGCTGCGGAGCTTTACGGTCTCGAAATCCTGCGTGAAAACTTTCGTGATGTTGAGGGGAATACCACTCGCTTTTTGATTCTCGCTCGTGAAAGCCGAATGCCGGCACTCGAACCAGAGCTCACCTACATGACGTCAATCATGTTTACCGTGCGCAATATCCCTGCAGCGCTCTATAAAGCGCTTGGAGGCTTCGCTACTAATGGCGTCAACATGCTGAAGCTCGAGAGCTACATGGCCTCAGACACTATGCAGGTATCCAGCTTTCACCTCGACGTAGAGGCCCACCCTTACGATCCCGCCATGCAGCTGGCCCTGCAGGAGCTGCATTTCTTCGCTAAAGAGGTTCGTGTTATGGGAACCTATCAAGCGCACCCCTTCCGTTACTCACAGCTGAAAATTGAAGATTAAGAACGAGCAACGCTAAAAACAGCTTTGGTTAAAACTTGTTGTTCCGAAAAGAGGATTAGCAGCTATTGTGCGGCGCACAATAGCTGCTAATATTAGGTTATGTCTAAGGAACAGACATCGATCGCTCTTTGGTCGCATCCCATCTTGCAACTCCTAGGGAGTTGAATCTTTACCCCACTTTATGTGGGGTTTTTTATCTCCTAGGGGTCCGCTTTGAAAACTAGTCAATTTCAACGATATGAAATTTCTATCAGGCCTTTTGAAAAAAACAGCATTTCTCAGTTTGACATATCCAGCTTTTGAGACAAGTCTTAAGCTGTAATCAGCGCTTATGGATCGAGTGGGAGGATACATAATGGACGCGCAGAAACCGATACGCAGCAAAGACATGACCTTAGTTAAAGATATGAATAACTACCGCATCGTCTACTATTGGAACGACCTCAAGGGTGAGCAGATTAGCCCGGATTTACACTCAAAGAGTGCAGCCGAGGAGTGGCGCATAGAATACCTCCAAACCGTTTACGAGGGCTACCAGCGACGCGACTCCACAGTCGATCGCAGACTCTACGAGCATAAGCGCAGTAAGCATCCACGCTCAGCCAATGTTGAGTCGTTGTTTCAAGCGGGTCGACGCAGTACGGACCGTGGTGCACGTGTAGAGCAAGACTTAGCAGCGGAAAAACTTGAGTCGCTCTTTAGCCTGTATGAGACAAAGGACGATAACCAAGAGGGCCGAGGTTAGTTTTGGGCCTGACGTAACCCCAGGACCCTATCTGCCGAAATACCTCCCGCACCACTACTGATGAGCAGCAGAAGCAGAGCCACCCAAAGCCCATGCGTGACCCAAGCTTCGGGGTAGACAAAGATCTGAATAACCAGAGTCATACAGAGCAACGCCAAAGCAGCGCTTCGTGTGAAGAGCCCCACAAGCAGCATCAGCGGCAGAATATGCTCTGCTAGTGTCGCTATCAGAGCGGCAGCGTATGGCGACATCAGTGGCAGCATATACTCGTGTTCAAACAGAAATAGCGTGGATTCGGCAAAGCGTGGCCAACCCAGCTCAAACTCCAAACTCAGGATATCGATGGACAGTCCATCAATTTTGGTCTGCCCTGAGCGCCAAAAGATCGTGGCCAGCACAAACCGCGCAATTAGCAGCCCGATACCCTTGGGAACAGTTGCAAGCAGACCCTCTAACCGCTTCATAGCCGCTAACATTGGCCTGTCCTTATACCTACTAGCACATGACGGACCAGAAGCCGCTGGAAGCAGGCCGACAAATCAATCTCTTCACCTACTTTGGACAACGCCGCTTCAACTGAGAGCCCCTCATGGAGCGCGCTGATAAAGCTGAATTCTGCGGGCTCGAGTATATCAACTTCAACAGAGTAACCCGGTCGCGATAGCATCACCCACTCTGGCTGCGAAGCATCTAGAGAGTCAAAAGAGGGTGACTCAGACTGGTGCGCAGCCCAAATCGATGCGCCGGCGGTGCAAAAACTCAGCAGTTTTACACTGGGCGCAAAATTAAAACAGGCAGCAGCTAACGCACTAGGGTCGGCAGCAAGTGCAACCAACAAATCATTGAGTGGCGGCGCATCGGCGGCGTGCGTTGAGCGCAAAATCGCGTATTCGAGCGCGGCTACCTCAGGGATAAAGGGGTAGGCCTCAAGCTCCGTGCGACCGGCGAGAAACTCCGGGAAGCGATCACCGTACTCGAACAGATAGGCCGACTGCGGCGGGCTCTGCCTTGCGAACTGTGCCGCTAAGTTTACAAAGGCTTCAGGACTTACCAAGGCAGAGACGACAGGAAAGCTCTGCTGCAGTGCCTCAATCAACGAACTTAGAACATTATTACGATAGACATTAAAGCGCTCTTGTCTATCGAAACTGGCGGGTTGAGCTAAATTCAGCGGTGCTGCAGCTACAGGGTCGAGCAGCGCGCGGCAGAAGTCAGACTGCACAAGCGACCTCCAACCGGTCCAAATAGGGCTCAGCTAACTGCGCCTCAGCTATTAAAAGATCGAGCTCAGGTAGATCCCCATCGCGCTCTAACAGAGTTGGCTGAGGACCGGTTAAATCAAGCGCCTGCTTGTAGAGTTGCCAGACCTCCGGCGCGACATCTGTGCTGTGGCTGTCGATCAGTAGCGGTTTGCCTTGAGCGTCTAACTCTTTTGCGTAGCCGGCCAAGTGAATTTCACCAACCCGATCCAAGGGCAGCTCAGCCAGATACTGGCTGACACTCGTTTCCGTGTTTGTGCAAGTTACCTGCACGTTATTGACGTCCAAAAGTAAGCCGCAGCCGGTTTGCTGGCACACTCTTCGCAAAAATTCCGGCTCATCAATCTCGCTCGTGGCAAACTCTATGTAGGTTGAAGGGTTCTCCAGCAGAATGGTTCGCCCCAGGGTGTTTTGAAGCTCATCGACATGTTCACACACACGCGCCAGACGTTCCTCGGTGTAGTGCAGCGGTAGCAGGTCGTTGTAATAGACACCTGCATGAGTTGACCAAGCGAGGTGTTCAGAGAACTGTCGCGGTTGAAACCGGTCAACCA
>Ga0209961_1000013_pt1 | contig 72016 bp, 51 predicted proteins | sample SalPonA_B_H2O_MG_FD_185719 | JGI IMG/M metagenome (GOLD analysis project Ga0209961, IMG submission 185719) | Water microbial communities from South San Francisco under conditions of wetland restoration - Salt Pond MetaG R2A_B_H2O_MG (SPAdes)... | ecosystem: Environmental > Aquatic > Non-marine... | reverse complement strand
ATCTTCTGAGTGTTACTGTTGTAAACAAATCGACCTATACCCACTTCATCAAAAATGTCAACTCCTGATTGAAGAACCCAAGAACCACCAACATAGTAGTACACTGAACCATCACGAATATCAATAATTGAGTTTAGAGGGTCAGTTAGTTCTAATACATCCCACGTAGAGTTTGCCTGTGAGAAAGATGTGTAACCGTATGCTTTAGGACCACGGAATTTAGCAAGTCTAGGATCACTTGTCAAATCAACATTAAGAACTGCGGCTCCTCCTACATATGTATTAGAGCCTAGGTCTGTTGTTTGAGCAGTAATACTATCACCAGCACGTTGAATTTTTACTTTAGTACCGATCGTGCCAAAGTCATCCCATCCGCCTACTGTTTGGTTAGTAACGTAACCTGCCGCGCCCGATGTAGCACCGTAGTTGCCATTACCCCATTTGATAGAAGAAGTACCGTCGGCGACAACCCACGCGTCTGATCGTGCATAGTTATAAATAATACTCCAAGTAAATCCGTTACCACCTGGCGTACGGACAGCAGATAGTGTGTACTCTCTGCCGTCAGATGGATCTGTATACCATGCAATTAGAACGCCGATAGCATCATCATCTGAATTAACAGAAGATAATCGTACTTCGTGCGTATAGTTAGCAAGTCTACTATAAGACACCATACCAATATAAGAAGCAGAGTTAGTTGTATTTTGAATCTTATCATTGATAGAATCGTAAGACCATGCTGTAGTTTCAGATGGTATTGCCGGCTGTGCTGTACTTGTTGTATGTGAGAAACGATACCAAGTATCAAACACTTCTTGGAATGTTACAATATTTGATTGTGCTTCAGTAAGTTCAGTGTCGTTTTCAATAAACTGTCCGAAACTTAGAGTGTAATCTTGCTCTGATGTGCGAGTACCATCAATTGCGATAAATGGTACTTGTCCTTCAGCACCTGCAGGAACAGAACGTGAGATTTCGTTTTCGTTTTCTGTTTCAGTCCAGTATCGACCATCGTGAGTGTGACTATCGTTTGCAACTTGTAGATTAACGTTTGATACATCTGCACTGCCGTCAATAGTGAAACTGCCACTAACATCACCAGTAGCAAATGTTACGGTTCTTGGAGTAAACCATTTACTAGCAGTGTCAGCGTTACCGAATACATTACCTGTCAAATTTCCAGTCAATCCAGCACTACTTGACAACTCACCGTCTAATTGTATATTACCTGTTATAGTGTAATTACCCGTAGTTGTCACATCACCGGATTGTGTGGTATTACCAGTAATATCATAATTACCAGTGGTTGTTACATCACCAGATTGTGTTGTATTACCAGTGATATTGTAATCACCGGTAGTGGTTACATCACCAGATTGTGTTGTATTACCAGTAATATCATAGTTACCAGTGGTTGTTACATCACCAGATTGTGTTGTATTACCTGTGACAGAAAACTCACCTGTCAATGTCAAGTCATCAGACATTGTAGTGGTTCCGCCAATAGCGGCGTTACCTGATACCTCGAGGTCTTTTGTGTGGATAGTACCAGTAGTTGTAAAATCCTGCGAATCAGTTGTCCAGGTGTCAGCAGATTCATCCCAGTACAGTTTTACATTAGTGCCTGTACCTCGTTCAATTTCAATGCCGCCATCTACCGGTGTAGTATTCGGGTCACCTTCAAAGTTACTATTCAAAAGAAGAATGTTGTCAGCAATTTCAACTGTTACAGAATCAACTGTAGTAGTTGTACCTTGAACTGTTAAGTTACCTGTAATAACTGTATCGCCATCAACTCCTAAATCGCCAGTAATATCAACATTGCCGGTTTGAGATACTGTACCAGTAATATTCAAATTCGTAGTATTAATATTATGAGTTGTAGAATTCTCATTTGTAGTAGTTGTATTACTAGTGTATGTCGAGGTATCCAAATTAACCGATGTAGTTGAATTGATATCAGTAGTATCAGCATTTAGGATATAATCATCAGCATTTACAGTGTAATCATTAGTTGCTGTATGTGTTGTGTTATTTGTGTTTGTAACATATGCATTAGTATCCAAATTAACCGATGTAGTTGAATTGATATCAGTAGTATCAGCATTTAGGATATAATCATCAGCATTTACAGTGTAATCATTAGTTGCTGTATGCGTTGTATTATTCGTATTGGTAACATACGCATTGGTATCCATGTTGACAGATGTAGTTGAATTGATATCTGTTGTGTTTGCATTTAGAATATAATCATCCGCATTTACAGTGTAGTCATTTGTAGTTGTATGAGTACTATTGTTTGTGTTAACTACATACGCATTGGTGTCTACATTGATTGAATCAGTAGAATTGATATCTGCGGTGTTAGCATTTAGAATGTAATCATCCGCATTTACAGTGTAGTCATTTGTAGTTGTATGCGTTGTGTTATTTGTATTTGTAACATACGCATTAGTATCTACATTAATACTGTCAGCAGAATTAATATCAGTAGTGTTAGCATTTAGAATGTAATCATCCGCATTTACAGTATAGTCATTAGTTGCTGTATGTGTTGTGTTATTTGTGTTTGTAACATACGCATTAGTATCTAAATTAACAGATGTAGTTGAATTGATATCAGTAGTATCAGTGTTTAAAGTGTAATCATCCGATGTAATGCTGTAATCATTGGTTGCGGTTTGTGAAATATTATTGGCACTTAATGAATAGTTACTAGTTACAGTATGCGTAGAATTTGTACTGTTAGTAACATACGCATTTGTATCCATGTTAATGCTATCAGCAGAATTGATATCCGTAGTGTTAGCATTTAGAATATAATCATCAGTTGTTATGGTGTATACACCAGAATTAGTATGAGTAGAAGTAGTAGTATTAGTTGTTAGGGTAGTGGTATCAGTGTTGATAGACTGACCCATATTAATGTCCAATGTGTTACCGTTCATAACGGTATCAACCGCATTCACCGTGTAAGTCAATGCGTTAGATGTTATAGTATCACCCTGTTGTGTGATGGCAGTAGCATTCAAATCATACGTTGTAGCCAAAATATCGGTATCAGGTGAATTTAGTGTAAGCGTATTATCACCGTTAATATTAACATCGTCACTGCCGAAGTTTGCCACATTTGTACTGGTCAAATTCAATACATTTCCGCTACTAACCGATGTTGTTTCGGCACTATACATTGAAGTATTGTTTGCAGACATATTAGTAGTATCAGTCTGCAAATTGTAACTACTGCCTACTGTAACTCCCATGTTATTAGTTGCGCTCAGGTTCATGTCAGTAGAGGCGCCAGTAATAGTAGGAGCGTTTAAATCAATTAATTCACTAGATGACAAAGTAGTAACTCTAGTGTTTAACGATGCAGTATCAGATGTAAGTGTGTAAGAATATGTTGCTGATAATTGAATGTTTTCTGCGTTGGTTCTTACTAATGGTGCGGAAGTAGTAACATCAGTAGTGGCATTCAGGTCTATCATGTCCCCGTCGGCTGTTATCTGAGGACTTGTAATAGTGGTACTAGTGTTAGATTCTATAACTGTGCCGCCATTTGATTTTAGAGAAGTAGTTTCACCGTCTTGGAATAAAGATCCGGTGATACGAACATCACCAGTAACAGTGTAATTACCTGTTTGGTTAGTATTACCGGTGTGGTCTGTCTCACCTACATGAGTCAAACGACCAGTTAAATCATAATCACCGTTTTGCGTTACATTGCCTGTTTGGTTAGTGTTACCAGCGTGAGAAATGTTACCAGTTAAATTGTAGTCACCAGTTTGTGTAGTGTCACCAGTATGTACTTGGTCACCGGTATGATAAAAGTTAGTAGAATCACCAGCGTCTGCTCCTGCAGTGTCAGGACCTAGAGTCAGATCACCATACATAAATGTATCGTTTTCTACTCTTAGTTCGTTGCCGATATTAGCATTATTCATTACTTCCAAATCGTAAGTAGTGAATGTGCCGCCTACGAAGAAGTTTTGATCTTCTGTTGTCCAACGGTCATATGATTCATCCCACAAGAAACGAACATTATCTAAATCACCACGTTCGACTTCAAGACCTGTTAACATTACATTGGCAGTATAAGGGGAACCGTTACCTGACTCATTGGCAGAATAATCTTTTGAAGTCAATAAATATTCAAAGTTTCCTGCTGGATTATCAGGATCTCCTTCAAACAAGTGATTAAGAGTAATCACAGGATCTTCCATAACTACCGTTTCTGTGTTCACAGTTGTGGTGTTACCCTGTACAATTAGGTTAGCACGGATCTCTATCGTGCCACTCATTGATTCTATAATTGGTATTTCGGTAGGACCGTTATCTAGTACAAGTCTCTCGCCCTCTAGGAATAATCTATCCCCAAAACTAATTCTTTCAGCCATTTTATTTTCTTCCGTTTTAACTATGTTATTGGTAAACTAATTTTTACACTACTCGACTATTTATCATTGTTATTCGAAATGATTATATTATGTATCTGTTTTGACAGTTGTTGGTGAGCATCGTTGCCAGGATGACAGTTATCTTTAAAATGTTCTTCATTTTCTTTCATCGCATCTAGTATCATTTCAGCATCTTTGAACAATTCATTTTTTAGTTGTATAGGATCACGATTGTTTTTGTCTTCTAATATATTCCAGTTTGATACTAGATGTGAATATGGCATTGATTCTTTCAGTAATTGACTTCTCCAATCTTCTATGATGTGATCCGGTGTGATATATTCTTTGTATATTTCATGCAGTGGTGCTTGACCTTCAACGACTATAACCTTAGGATTGCCCATATTCACTATCGCATCAGCAGCCCATTTATATACCTTATGTGCTGTCTTTTCTAGTAAATCATTGTATGTCCATTCAGGCGGGTCTAAATATTGTAAGTTGAAATCTCTAGGCAACTCTGTGTGAAACCAAACAATATAATCACACTCGTATTGTTTCTTTATGGATGACTTTGCTATACTACTAAAATTACCTCTACCATTTTCAGATAAGTTGGTGACATTGTATCCGTAACGTTTTAAGTGATACTCAGTATGTCCGTCAGCAGTAAAACCATCTAGTGGCATTGCATAGTTGGGTACTCCCCAACTATCACCCCATATTGTAATGTTTGTTTTTGATGTATTCATAAAAGTTATTTAGTATAAATTACCGCTTGCTATTTTAGCATAGATGATATATACTAGTAGAACGCAACTACATCAAATACATATACCATATGAAACAAAAAATATTAGACTTAATACACGACAAACCCAAACATTACGCCATGATGATTAAGAAAGATCCGGCAATGTATGATTGGGTCATGTCGCAATCGAAAGCAGACAGTGAGCATTTTCCTACGCATATTTACAGCGCAATCAATGACGGCAAGACTAATATTTGCGTAAATGGAAATAAACGAGAAGTATCAAGAATATCCAACGGTTACAAAAACTGCGGGCCTGCAAATGTATGTGAATGTACTAGAGATACCCTTTCTGAAAAGGTAAGTCACACAAAACATAACGCATCAAAAGAAGAAAAAATAAAAGCCAATCAAAAGCGAAAAGCCACGATGGTTGAAAAATATGGAGTCGAGTACAATTCGCAACGCTCGGATATCAAACACATATGGAAGAAACCAAAGATACCAGATCATGTACATGAAAAACTATCAAACAAAAATTGGTTAGAGAAAGAATATATAACTGATAACAAATCAGGTTTTGAAATAGCCAAAGACCTTAAGATATACTATGGTACAGTACTTGATTATTGTAGGCAGCATGGATTTGAGATTCAACAAAATTACAATCGTTCCCTTACAGAAAAAGAGATATACGAATATATAACCACAATCTTAAGGGTAAAAGCAGTACATTCAGACTGGGAAACACTAAAAACCAAAGAATTAGATATATTAGTTCCATCACATAATTTCGCCATTGAAGTCAATGGTTTGTATTGGCATAGTTATAATCCTGAAACCCAACACATTGAAAATCGTAGTAGACATATCGATAAGACTTTAGAGGCAAAGGAAAAAGGCATTGATTTAATACACATTACCGATTATGAATGGACACACAAAAAGGATATTGTGAAATCTATTATAAGAAGCAAACTAGGCAAAAACGATAAAATATATGCTAGAAATACGACAATACAATCGGTTGACACAAAAACAGCATTGAATTTTATGGATCGTTATCACATACAGGGAGCATTAGGCAGTAAGTATTATTTCGGTTTATATAAAGGTGATGACTTAGTTATGCTAATATCGGCTGGCAAAAATAGATTCACCAAAGATGACTCAATAGAATTGCATAGACTATGTAGTAAAAGCGGAATTACCGTTGTAGGCGGAGCAAGTAAACTAATTAAACACTTGCATAACATAGTAAATCAACCTATAATAAGTTATTGTGACCGTAGCAAGTCTAATGGCAATGGTTATTATTCTATGGGATTTGAATTGGTAAAAGAGACAGGTCCTGGATACTATTGGACTGATGGGAATGAAATACTTAGTAGATACAAGTGTAGGAAATCAAACTTAAAAAATTGGTTAAGTTCCTTTGATTCTGAATTAAGCGAGTCAAAAAATATGTTCAATGCTAACTATAAAAGATATTGGGATTGTGGGAACTTAGTGTTTATTTACAATCCATAAAAAACCCAGGCCGAAGCCTGGGTCCATTTTGACAAATATCTAAGAGATATTATACAAACGCTAGGTTCTGTACAGCAATCTTAGAAACGTAGTCAGCCGCATTACCTAGAGATGATGCAGTATTAGTTAGTTCTACGTAACCGTAACGTGTCATGAATGATACTACTGGTTCGAATGTAGCAGGATCTACTACAACGCCAGAAGACATTAGCGGAACATATGGACAGTAGAATGCTGCCGCATCAATTTCGCCTTGACCTTTGTAGCCTAGTAGTACTGGAGAAGTATCAGAAGCGTAAGTGTTAACGTAAACACGCATAGTACCGTTTAGAGTACCAACGAATTTAGTGTTAGTAGGCGCTTCGAAAGTACCTTCAGTAGTACGAGCGAATGCAGAAGTAGTCGCAGATTGTAGAACTGTTAGAGCAGCAGGTGAAACTACAGCCCAGTTAGCAGCACCACGGCGAGTACGTTGTGCAACAAGGTTTGCTTGTTGGTTGATTAGAGTTGCTAGAACTGCGTGACGGTCACCAACGAATGTTGGAGTACCAGTGAACGCACCGTTCATGTCGAAAGTAGCACCAGTAGTTGCTAGATTTTCTAGTGAACCTAGGATCTCTTGGTCGATTTCAGCAGTGATTTCCATTGCTAGAGCAGCCATGATTTCTGCTTCGATATCTAGACCGTGCATTGCGTTAGCGTCTTGAGCCGCTTCGAATGTCCAGCGAGCACTTAGTTTACGAGTTTTCGCTTCAACAGTTTGCTTCAATACTTGGATTGACATGCGGTTACCAGCAGCACCTTCTAGAGCAGCAGTTGGTAGTGGAGCATTTACGCCGTCACCAGAGTAGTTTTTAGCAATATCGAATGGAGATAGTGCTTCTGAACCAGCAGTTGTAGCGCCAGCATTGTCAGCGTAACGTACACGTAGAGTGTGGATCTGACCAACTGGACCAGTCATTGGTTGTACACCGATGATTTCGTTAGCAATTACTGTAGGCATTACACGACGGATAACTGGTAGAATTACTTTGTTTAGTGTAGCAATGTTACCTGCTTGTGTCGCACCAGCAGTAGCAGACTCGTTTAGAGCCTTTTTAGTGTTTTCTAGTACTGAAGACATTACATCGCGCTTGTTGCCTTGTAGACCATCTAGTAGGGCTTCGCGTGTAGTATCCCAGTTATTTCCTTCAAAAAGATTTTCCATCTTTATGTTCTCCTGTTATATCTGGATTAGTTAAGTCCTGCTAGTTTACGTAGCACGACAATATCGGCATCGCCACTCTGATTAGTCGCATCAACTTTGCGATTACCAGTGTGTTCAGTCACTTTGCCTTCGGTTAAAGTCTGTTTCGCTCCCTCATTAGAGGAAACAGTTTCATTTAAAACAGCAGGTAAGTATTTCTTAAATGCTGATTTAAGATTCTGGGTTTTTACTGATTCAAGTAGATCACCCATCACACGGCGTTTTTCGCCAGAAAGTGGTTTTAGAAGTTCGGTCATAACCTTGTTACGGTTAGCACGGTCTTCCATAATACGTACTTTCTTTTGTGCCTGTGCAATTGCGTCTTCTTTTTCAGCAATCATTGCTTCTAGTTTAGCAACAGTTTCAGCAGATTCGTTTAGTTTCTTGTTCATTTTAGATACTTCAGTTCCTTCATTAAGTTGTGAAGCCATGAACTCACCTGCGAATGCTTCAAATAGACGGCGACCAAAGTCATTTTCTTTAGCCTGTTGAATGTCTTCTTTCAGCATTGTTAGTTCTGAACGTAGTGAATCTGTGATAGTTTTTTCGACAAGTTGTGCCGAACGTTTGATAAATGATTCTTTGGTTTTCTTTAGAAGTTCTTTGCCTTCCGCGACCATGCGAACCTTAGTTTCAACTAGTTCTGCTTTGTCTTTGTGGAACTCTGCTAGTTCACGCGCCAATTGTTTAGTAACGAAAGTCTTAGTTGTTTCTAGAGATTCGTTCATCTTGGTGCGGTCAGCATGAAGTTCCTTAACTTCTGATGCAAGTTGAGAAGTAATGAATTTTTCGAGAAGTTTAGCATGTTCCGTAATTGCTTTTTTATAAGCAATACGTTCTGCGATTAGTGCTTGTCTGTCGGCTTGAAACTCTTCGATTTCAGAACGGATAGCAGATTCAATGGTATGTTCCATTGCTTCTACAATCACGCCTTTGTCGTGTTCAAACTTCTGGGCAAACTCCTCACGCAATTCTGCTGTGATTTCCTCTCTTGCTTCATTTAGTTTTGCTTCCCAAGCCTCTTTAATTGGTGCCGCAGCGTCTTCGCTTAAAACACCAGACTCAAGAAGACCAGCAAGGATATCTTTTGCCATTGTTAGGTCTCCTATTTAAGTTTAAGTTCGTTGATGAACTTAACTATTTCCTTAGACAGATAATGTTCTGCCGTGTTGTCGTATTGAGCATGTTGTGCAAGATTCCATATTTGATTTCCTCCACGCATGTTCATTAGTCCTTCGTAAATCGCCTTTGGATATGCATCTGGAGCACTAGGTTGTGCTACAATGTCTACCGTTACGATTTCAAAATTGCTCACGCTACCACTACCATCAACTTCACCTGAGCCACGAGACGAAACGCCTAGCGTAGCACCCGATTCAATCAATGTTCTAATGATATTACCCATAGGTGTTGGAACAATTTTTAGTTTGCCATAACCATTAGGACCATCCATCCACATATTTTCAATAATGTGTGAAACACGGTCAACATTTACTGTCAATTCTGGTGGGTGGTCACATTCGCCAAGTACAGGGAATCCAGAAGAAATTTTCTTCTGAACGGACTCCACAGCACGAGCGATTTCTGAAACCGGGTAGACTCTCTGGTTAGCATTTTTAACGCCGCCTTGGACGAAAATGCCTTCCATGAACATATCCTTCTTGCCATCATCACTTTCAACAATTTTCGCCTTGACGTTTGCTTGTGAATGTGATAGTCTTTCTATAAGAATGGACATAGTCTTAACCCCTTATCTTACTTTTTAAGGCCAGTTAGGGTAGAATGAGCGGATTTATCACCGTCATCACCTGGCTTGCCTTTTTCACCTTTCATTTTAGGTGCTTTCTTACCAGAAACATTAACGTTACCAGTATTCATTTCTTTTGGTGATTCTCCTTTACCACCAGCAGTGTTACCATCACGGGCACCTACTGGAGCAGCACTTGATTCATCACCTGGACGTTTTGGATTAGCGTTAACTGTAGATTGAGTCATGTCGCCGTTATCACCTGGCTTAGCAGTTGCTTTGTTAACATACTCAACTAGTTCTTCGTCATCAGACTCTTCAAGTTCTTCATCTTCCATGAAAGATTCTTCAACTTCTTCATCGTCTTCTAGATCCATGTCCATTTCTTCTTCGTCTTCATCACCAGCCATAATTTTTTCAAATTCGGCTTCAAGTTCAGCGATTGCAGATTCTAGGTCATCTACACGAGATTCCACGTCACCGTGTTCTTCTTCGTGTTCGTCTTCCATACCGTCGTCATCGAAATCGAATTCGCCTTCTTCATCATCCATTTCTAGATCATCTAGGGCTTCTTCATCTTCCATTTCGTCAGCATCGTAAATTGCTTCTGAATCTAGTTCATCAGCATCGTCTTCAATTTCAGTGTAATCTTCTTCTGACTCGTCTAGGTCTTCCAAATCTTCTTCTACAACTTCGTCACTTTCGCTTAGAAGTTCTTCGTGGATCTGACGAGCGTTTTCAACGATGAAATCATGTAGCAACTCTTCCGCGGCTTCACGTTCTTCGTTAATAAGAAGTTCCAACACTTGTTCTAGCGCACTTCTTGGCATCTTTATAGTCTCCTTATCGGTTAAACCACTTTCTATGTGGCAAAGTTATAGAACATACTTCTGTTCTAATAGTATTTACTTATATCTGTATATTATATGTGAGAATGTAGGAAAACGGTTACTTTTTGGCTAAAAAAGTAACCGTATGATATTTATACGGAAGTAACAGTAGATAAACTGCTGTCTTTTTACATTTCAAGGTCGCCGCCTTCTTCTGACTGAGCACCATAAATTGTTGACAATCTATCGGCTCTTTTAGAATTTTCGTACTTGCGGTATTCTCTTATGTTTCTGAGTTTTGACAAATGTATAAGGGTAAGGCGTGATTTTCGCACATCGCTTACCTCTATAGTGTTCATCGAATCTTCTTCCGGTGAATAATTTTCTGTAAGTTCTTGATATCTCATAACTTTATTTATCAATATCCTTATAATTCTTCAGTGTCTTCATCCGGAGCGTTTTCATTACCAGAGATTGGGGAACCTTCATCTTCCATATCATCTTCTGGTCCGAAATCAAAGTCTTCACCGCCTATGTCATCACCTTCAGGAGGAGGAGCAGAACCTACGTCACCCATACCTGCCATATCTCCGTCAGCGTAGTTTGTGTCACCACGCTCTTCCATGACCATGCTTTCGTTTTCTAGGATTTCATCTTCGGTTAGACCCATAAAGCGTTTTAGCGCAAAGCGTTTACTCATGTATGGCAAATCTGCCACACTAGAGAACACATTAATCATTACTGAATCTACTTCGGCTTGTCGGAACTTACCAAAGTTCTGTGGCGGGTTGAATGTTAAATTGAACTGTGAACTTTCTACTTGAACACCACGTTTTTTCAAAAACATTTTAAATTCGTAATCAAGTTCGTCTGCCAACAAGTTCTGTAGACGTTCACAGAATTTAGTAAAGCGGAACTCTTGAATCATTGCCGAACCAATACGTCCATCGTTAACACTAGAGTCAGGATCATTATCACTAGCACCCATGTATGATGGTGGGACACGAAGACCACGGAACATCTTGTTATTGAAGTAACGCAAATCATCAATCTGACCTAAGTTTTCACCACCTGGTAGTGTTTCAACACGAGACCCGCGCCCTTCCGCAGTTTGAGCAAAGAAATAATCTTCCATTACTGATAGTGGGTTGTATGCAGAATCAGTAATGTTTTGTCCGCCACCTGTCTTGGATGGAATTCTACGTTGGTGAATTTCATTCTTGATACGCTCTAAGTGTGTTCGTGCTTTGTGTGTCGGCATTGAACCCACATCAATATAAAATACGCGGCGCTCCGGAGCACGTTGAACACGGTAAATTAGTATTGCGTCTTCCAATAGTTCTTTTTGCTTATACACTTTAAAGATAGGCTCAAGTATTGAAGTTCCAAATGGCCAGAAACTATCAATACCTTCACTTAATGATAGGTGTACAATGTGTTTGGCATCTACTGGCATTGCTTCTTCACTATGCCCCAATCTTGATCCGCCAGCAGATCCGAATGTGCCAGCATTTGCATTCGTGTTAGGAGTACCTACTTGATAACCTGTAGGAAGATTTTTCATTTTGTCTTCCGATGCAGTTACACTCATTTCGCCGATATTCAAGTCGATATCACGAATAAAGTAAACTTCAGGCTTTTTACCTTTACTTTCATTTACTAGAATCTTTTCTACTTTCGATGGATCAACCCAAAATAAACGATATGTTTCAGGATCACGAATGAAAATTTGATCACCATATTTGATTGCATTACGGAATATACGGAATGAACGCTTTTTTAGTTCGTTCAAGTTTACCCACTGGCGCAGTGACTTCTGAATAACTTCAGACTCACTTTCAGTCGGGTCTTCGTTCCAATGTATATCAAACGGCATATCAGTTGTTTCGTTCTTTAGTGTAGAGAATTCAGCAATTACATCAAGTGCCGCATTAACTTCGCTATCCAAGTCCATCTGATCATATTGCCCGTAACGTTGAACACGGTTAGGCTGTCCTTGATACACTTCTGGTAGCCATGAACTATAACGTTTGTTTGTTGCTTCACCGCCTTCGTACTTACTTTGCGAAGGGGTTTTAGTCATACTTCGGTCACCACCATCGTATGATTTAAAATATTTTTTCCAAGTTGCCATTTGTAATCCTATCCTTTAAACTATTTTAGCATATTTATCGTTGTGCCGCAACTACTATCCGTTGAGTGTTTTTATCAATTCGTTAATTCGATTAATAAGGAATTGTGTTTCCTGTGCATTTGTCGCATCACGCGCATTTGCGGATACCGCCATCTTATTACTGTTTGCTTCTTTTAGTAGTCGAGTAAGAACATCTTTAAAATCAGAATCAGATAAATTCATGTTGTCCCTTTGCATTTTAAGACTGTCTACAAACATTCTAGCGGAATCATCATTGAAGTATGCTTCTTTATTTCCAAGTCCTGACTGTGCCAACAAACCTGACTTCATATCCCATAATGCGGCGCCTGCAGCATCATTGACAAAATAATCGTACATACGACTTTCACTAGGATTGTATCCTATGGCATCATTTGTATTTCCGTCATCGGCATCTATCAATGATTGTGCATTAGATTCTCGTAGCATATCACCTGCAAAGTCAGTGATTGTTGCCTGCAATCCAGTAATCGCTCCTACTAACTTACCACCAATTGCTTCTGCCAACGCATCCATTTTAGGTTGAAGTTCAGTCAATAATTTATTCATACCTTGGTTCAAATCTTTTAAGTTCTCTCCCAAGTTCGCCTTTGTCAAGCCTGCGGATATAGACTGTTCCAATGTTAGACCTAATCTACGACTTCTCATATCTTGTGAATATGCCGCTTGATAATCTTCTTCAGTTACTTGTGGGGCTTCCTGACCTATTTGGTCAAATCTATCTGACATAGACATTAATTCTGATAGCAGTGTACCTGACACCCCGCCTTCACCGCGCATCAATAGTTGTCTATCAACTTCTGACATGTTACCCAAAATAGAAGACACATCAAGTTCAGACATTGCGTTTTTCAATGCATCAGGATCACCAGTTGACTCATATGATACGGCTAGGCGGTCTATCGTTTCAAATAGTTTAGCAGTGATAGGGTTGTCCATCATTGCTCTACCTTCTTCGGTAGCCAAGAATTGTGCTCTATCTCCTGCTACTAAACGAGTTTGTAACATTTTACCCATTTCTGATCCTGCGCCGAACATAGTAGATGAACTAATCGCATCACTTAGAGCCTGTACTTGTTCCATAGGAACACCTTTGGCTGCCATCATACCCAAAGATACCTTTGTTCTATCTTCGTCAAGTGTCTCTTTAATCAAAGCGGCTGATTCTTCCATTGATATTTTTAGTACCTTGGATGTATCTGAAACAGCATCCATGAAATTGTTCATACCTTGTCTTAGTTGCGATTCACTCATTTGGTTTAACGCGCCTAAGTTCTTAAGAGTTTCTAAGTATTCACCTGTCATAACAGTAGTTTGACCGAATGTCATAGCATACTCTTTCATTAGATTTAACGATCCATCCAATCCATATGCAAAGTCTTTGACTAATTTCAATGAATCTAACATACCCAGACTGCCAATTGCTTCTGAGTACTTGTCCGCAAATGCTGCCGCTTCGCCCATCAAGAATCCTGATTTGTTCACAGCATAAGAAAATTCAGATAGGGTACCTTCAGCATCTTCTAAACCAACCATCAGACCTGACTGTCTTATTTCACTAGAAAAATCTAATCGCTCATTAATGTTTTCCATAATAAACGAGTCTGCGGCTGCTATTGTGCCTACTACAGCAGTTAAACCTGCGGCGAACTTACCGCCCACACCTTTAATAAAGTCAATTTTACCGCCCATGTCTTCTGCTGTTGCTAATCGCATTGCAGATGCTTCACTATGACCTTGTTTGATTAACTCTTCTACACGCTTGTTCAGGTCTTCTGCACTTTTTATACCTTCTTTTTGGGCGTCTAGTTGTTTCTTCATAATATCGCCCAAGAATTTCAGTGTGAAAATGTTTTCTTTTTGAAATTTACTGTCATCCTTCTGATTATCCTCATTTTGCTGCTTATTTTGCTTGCGAGCCTTTTCATCCTCTCTGCGCATCCCACGCAATTCATCCATCATGGATTTGTATTGCCCTTGTGTTATTTTGTCACCTCTGGCAATCTGGATTAACAGTTTGGAAATGTTCATAAAGTGTTTGTCTTGCCTTGATACTGCTTTCTCTACAGACAACATTGCTTTGTCGGTCGCCCATCCAGGGAACTGACCCGCTTTTCCAAACCCCTTAATTACTCCATCAAATTCTGACATTTTTATCGTATCTCTCGTTGTTTACAGGTTTCATGTATAAATAGAAACGCTACGCCGTACTACGGCTTACAATGTATTTATCAATTAGGAAAAATCAATGTCAAACAACCCACTGAGTAAGTATTTCAGAAAACCTGCAATGTACGTTACATTGCCAACCAATGGTTTATTCAATCCAGAGATTGATAAGACCATATTGGATGAAGTGCCAATTTTACCAATGACTGCGCTAGATGAAATATCATTACAGAATCCAGATGCTTTGTTAAACGGTGAGGCTCTCATCAATGTCATCAAAAGTTGTGTGCCTTCGATTCCAAATCCAAGAAAACTATGTAACATAGATGCGGAGTCATTGTTCCTAGCAATACAGTATGCCAGTTCCGGAAAGGACATAGAGCACACGCATCAATGTACAGAATGTGACGCAGTGACAGATTACAAAGTTGATTTGAATCAACTTATGAATAGGTTTCCGGATATTAAAGAGATACCTGTTGTTGAACATGAGGGTATAAAAATTTATATCTCACCTGCAACAGTTGAAAGTGTAACTCGTTTGAGTCTTATGGATATAGAGCGTAAAAAGATTTTACTAGAAATTGAAAGCAGTGTATCGGACGAAGATCCAGATGGTGACATGGAACTTGCAAAACGATTTTACCAAAGTTTCAATAAGATTGTACAACACAATGTTAGTCTTCTAACAGAAGCAATCTACAAAATAGAAACCGAAGATGGTGAAATAGTGACTGACAAGGCATTTATTGACGAATTTATGTTCAATATTCCCGGAAAAGTAGTTGACAAGATCAACCAAATTGCTGTACAATTATCTAAGAAGCCTGATGATTCAAACTTGTTAAAGTTCACATGCCCAGAATGCGGGAATGTAGACGAAGTGAATATTGAGGTAAATCCTATAAATTTTTCCATCGCTGGCTCGTAACAGCCAGCACGGAAGATATACAGGAGCGTATTGAAAAATACGAAAAACAGGTTGACAAGTTACACTATAACCTGTTACAATTAACTTGGTACATGCGTGGAGGGGTTTCTATTTCTGAAATCCACGAAATGCCTGTAACTCATATCAAACACTTGAACTCTATAATAGAGAACAATTTTGAAATGAGCAAGAAGGCTGGTACGCCTATTATATAGTACCCGTCAGTAACGACGGAAACATCCAGAATATTATTATATAAAAACCGACTTCAGAATCCGACCACCAAGGTCTTATAGCGTCTTAAAACTAAAACTATCTAAAATGTAGTGAACTATACTTACAAGCAGAACTGGATGATACATTGTATCCGGGATTGAGACTGCCATCGTAATGGTGTTGCCGTCAGAATAGGAAGGTTAGGCGCTTCCACGCTTCTCGTAAATCTGCAAAATAGTCTGTAATGAGCAAGGATACTTACCTATTCTTGCGGAAAATACATGTAACCGCATGTATACCAGAGTAACCGTGCCGATGAACTGTGAAAAACCAGAGAACGCACACACTGATGGCAGGAAATACAAAATCACTGCCGGCTTTATTCATATTGGTCTGTTTAGATATGTTTAAGGTGCCGTTGGGACGAAAGTCGCAAGTACTGGGTTAAGAGGGGATCGCCAACCTACCTCGTCTATCTGGAGACTAACCCATAAACAGAGGTGACACCTCGGTAATATCCGAGTTAACCATTTGCCCCGGCAACGGGGCAATTGTGGCTCCTCCTGGTAATGATATAAATAAGAGCACAATAATTCTCTTAATAGCCCTCGGCAGAGAAAAGACCGATTAAAAACGAAAACTGAGTTTACGAAGTTTGAGTTTTTATGAGGGCTTAGGTCTTGTTAAAGACCTCTATAGGATGGTGATAATGTCTAACAAATCAAAAAACAAAGGTTCTGGTTATGAACGAGAACAAGCAAAATTCTTAAGTGAACTATATAATGGTTCGTTTATTCGTGTCCCTAACTCCGGTGCATTCATCGGAGGTAAAAATCAAAAGAGAACTGAGATACTAAGCGAGGGACAAATTCGTTCATTTAAAGGGGATTTGATTCCGCCTGATAACTGGAAGTACTTTAACTCTGAATGTAAATTCTACGCCGATTTTCAATTTCACTCGTTACTATCGCCGGGTTATATTCCCATACTAGAAAAATGGATAGACCAATGTATGGAAGTAGCCGAAGACAAAGACCTAAACATTATGTTTATGAAGTTCAATCGTAAAGGGAAGTATGTTGCGTATCAAGCAAGTCTAGGGTGGAAAACCCCACATTCTATCGTGTACACCAGTAAGAATCATGGTGATTGGATATTCTGTGGGGCAGATATGTTTTGGGAACTCCACCGAGATTCAGTGGAGTCTGCTTCTATTAATGGGGTTTAGTCGTTTCGTTCTCCGACTCCCCAATCAACTACTACTGGGAATCGTGGAATACCATCAGGTGTAGGTGTGAAGTATCGTAGTGTCGCCCATGTTGGCTTATTATTTGATTCAAACAACTCTCTAAGCGTTGCTTGGTTACCACGAACACCAGCGCCGAATTGTGTTCCATCAGGTAGATTTAGAACAAAGCGTTTGATGTGTCCACTCCAATTACCTTGACCTTCTTCTACTGATACTACAGTAAATTCATCTGTGATAAACTCTTTGCGTTTGAGTAGGAATTTACTACGCTTGTTTTCGTATGCACTATCAATGCGAACCATTTGCCCTTCAAAACCGTCAGTCAGGTAAGTACCATATAGTTCATCTAGTTTTTCTTGGGAAAATACTTTTGTTGTCTCTACAACTACAACACCTTCTATATCTTTTACGATTTCGCTCAACAGTTGTTGACGGTCAGTAAATGGCATGTTGGGATTGTTAGTATCAAACAAGTCATAAACATGGTACTGTACAAGTTCTTTTGACTTGGTAATATCTGCTTCTGTTAGTTTAGTTTTGCGAACCATAGAAGTGATACTATTGAAGTCATCTTTTAGTTCGTGATTGTATAGTTCACCGTCAATGATAATTCCTGGCATTGCATCAAAAACTTCTTTCAATGATTCTTCAAGATGCGGACAACTAGTAATTTCTTTGCCAGCACGAGTCCAAAGACCATTAGCACGAGAAAGACAGCGAATACCATCTAGTTTGGGTTGTGAAATTACTGGGAACTCTAGACCCTTTTTTAGTTTAGAGTAATCATTCGCTAACATTGGCATAAACTTGTCAAAGTTTTTGATCATTGTTTGATCACCAAAGTAACCGGAATCTTGTTTTGACGTATAATTGGATTTGATTTCGCTTTCTGCTTGCTCTCTGGGTGTAGTTTCATTACTGCGGCCTAGATTCTTACCTGAAGACAATCTCCACTCAGAAGTAACCATTTTACCGTCTTTGATACCTGCCACGGTACGATAACCATATTCTTCACCGTTTTGCCCTAACTCCATATACCACACACGAGTTTTGCCTTTGGTGTCTAGTTTGTATAGCGGTATGTATTTTTTAATAACTTCCATTTGTTTTTCCTCAGTGTTAATTGCCTTGCTATTGTAGTATATTTATTATAGAATGTCAACTATTTTTTCATACAACGAATCGTATGGTTTGACCCAGAACATGTTTCTATTATGTTCTAGAATGTACTTATCCTTATCATACAAACTGCGTAGTGTCATAGGAGATAATGCTAGTAAATCTTTGAGTGATTTTAGAAATTCTTCAAACCTTTCATCATCATTCAGTATGTTATCGTAACCGTAATCAATCCAATCGGGAAACTTGAACCCCATATCACGCAAGTCTTGCACTATGCCAGGATACGCATATGGTAAAATAAAGTGACCTTTGATTAGAGGATCCCATGTTTTCTCTGTGATAGATTCTGTCTCGCCGTTTGTTGTGATAGTCTCTACATACACACTAAAGTACGAATCTTCGTAATAGTCATTGTGAACAGGCCACCAAAGTCCGGCACCGAAACCATTGTTGTTGTCCATCAAACAACTAGGTTCTTGCGGAGAAAGAATGTTTTTATTAAGTGGATCGCTTACGTAACCTTTATGTTTATATGCATCTTGTTCTAAAAATTCTTTAAGTTTGATTCGTGCTATAGTCCTAGGATGCGTCATTGAATGATAGTATATTCTTCCTGGAGCAAGGTAGTGTTTAGGGTCTTTTACTTTTGTGATAGGATTCAATTCAAACATTTTAGCACTTGCACCCCAAGTCCACACTCGTTCTCTTAAATCGAATTTATCATACTCGGTAAAATATGCTTTTTGTCGATTCCATAATATGTCATAGAATGGATACGAGGTGTTTTTCTTATTAGTATGTACGATTACTACTCTACAACCATAGGATTCCCATTCTTGTTTTATTTGGTCGTGTACTTTTTTAATATCTGAATGGTCGTCAACATGGTAGATACTGAACACTACAATCAGTTGGTTGTTGTAATCTTCTTTGATAAATTCAAACTGTTCTTTAGTGTTTACACCTCGACCGCCAACAACTGGGATTATATCACATTTAGTAATGTCGTATTCTTTTTCAAACCTGTCTTTTTCCAGTTCGATAGGTAATAAGTGTGCTTGACTGCCTATAATGGTAGGAATAACTGTGTCTGACCAAAATACTTTTATCATGGTAAAATGCTCTCTTCTGACTTAACTATAGTAGCCGCTTCTTCCATCGCAACTTTTACATTGTGATTGAACTGGTATATAGGCATAAGCCCTCTTGCTTTTGCCGTTATTCGTTTAATATCGTGTATCAAATTTGTTTGAGCGACCCGTGTTTTGCCTACAGTTTCATTCTTGAAATTGTGTTCGTCAAACACTCGCTGTAAGAATAGCAAATGATCTTCGGGAAGCGGGTGACCATCATTAAACTTGTTGCCGAATATAGAATATTCTTTTTCAAATTTGTTCTTATTGATATCGTTGTTCCACAATACTTCGTAAAAATTTGCGGTGATACTGTTAAGTGTTTCTCTGTGATCTACCAGCAGACTGGCTAACACATCTGAATGTTTGCCATTAATTAAATTGTTGTTGTCGCCTTGGTCTATTTGTCTTGCTATGTCTACCATACTGATAAAGTGCCATTGGCAACCTATTGCTTCGAGTGTGGTTTTGACAAGTGAAATAGTGTTCAGATCCCGTATCAACATACCTAGTGGATCAACGAATCGCATAACCCAATTTTCATCATAAATGTTTTGGGTGAAAATGTTACCTGGAGTGACCCAAGTACCATCGACCCATCGGTCTTCACGACACACATTTGTCCACGAAACCATAATCAAATCGTCTTCTGTAAACTTATGTTTGGCATTCGCATAAGCAAACTGTTGTGCCATATATTGATTACCTGCACCGCTGCGTCCGTAGTTGTATAAAGGTATATCAAGGTCTGAGGCTATAATTTCAGGCCATGTTGCCCAATGGTATGCGGTGAAACTGCATCCGAATGTAAATATTCGTTTGGGTTGTCGTTCAATTAGTTTCATAGTTTGTTGTCCAGGTCGGTCAGAAATTGTTTTATCTTTGCCATTGTATGGTCTGACCTTACCATAGTTTCAAAGTTATGTTTTAGTATATCAGTCCTTTTAAAACGCCACTCCACTCGTTCACGAGTGTTCATTTTATCTAATTTATGACAAGTATTGCGTACAACTTCCAGAAGTTTTCTGTAACGTATTACTGGGTCTATCTCATCATCAAACGACATGTCTTCAAACCAATCTTCGTATGTATAGTAACCTAATTTTCTCAAGTGTCTATTTGCTCCGGGATTACCATATATTAAGAATGGTTGAAAGTATGCTACTGGTCTGAATGTTTTCTCCGAAAAGAACATGACAGATCCTGAATCATACGAAACGGATGTTTCGTTGACAATTTGAAACAGAGTTTGGTCGTGTATGTGACGGTATGGTGTATCCAACGCCCAGTTACGATTGAAATCATTGTTGTCAACAATCATGGGTAACCGGTTCAACCATGCCTCGTAATCTTCTTCTGGTATATCGTGTAAATGAGGTTCTTCTTTAATACGTCTTAGTAAGTTAGGATGAACCTTGTCGTGGCTTATAAGACCCCAATGATTAACGTCACTGCGAGATAACAAAAATTGTGCCATAGTTCTGTAGTAACGATTTACACGACTAAGACTTGAATACATCTTATCTCTGTGTTCCATTGCACAATTGTGGTGAGCAGTTTGAAAATGGTGCTCAAGAATTTGCCTGTTCATTCGTCCATCTATAGATAGTACTTGTTCAAATGAAGGGAATGAAAACACATGAATAGGTTCTTTCTTGGTTCTCGCTACATACTTTTCTATGTTTGTTTCATCTGCTAAGTTAGCCGATGTGTATATGATTTGTGAAGGACTCACTCCGTACTTTTCGCAGTTGAAGTATAATAAATCAAAGAACGGCATTTCCCTAACCGGATCAAATCCTTCTGTGCTCGCATCAAACACAAAAAAGTAATCTTTGTTTTTCAGTTTTTGTAACGCATCAGGAGTCAAATACTGAAACAAATCAGTGTTTTTAGACCAAGTGGTATAAGAAAGCAACCCATGTATAAACGATTTACTTTTTATCTTATCGTGGTCCAATGAATCATGTAATGTGTTACGCACAATAACAGTAAATATTGTGTCTTTGCACTCTCTCAAATACGGATTTTCTTTTAATACGTTATCTAACTTTTTCATACGGTTATTTATACATGGTACGGATGATAAATATAGACTCGTATTACTTGACACCTGTAGTATCATTGTAGTATACTGTTAGAACTATAAGGAGAAAAACATCTATGTCTCAAAGAAGAGGTCCTAACTACCTAAACAATAAGGATATGCTCAAGCAAATCCATATATCAAAATCGAACCACTGTTGGTTCGAAGACAGAGAAAAGTACCATCAGTTTGATTTAATTATTAACAACGAAGAGGGTGATCTAAACGTTTTAGATGAAATGAAAAAGCGTTTAGATGAAGCAAAACAAAACAAAGCAGAACGTTTACAAACACTTGATTGGGATTTAAACACTGACAAGTCTAAGAAAAAAGTTGACTTTGTGGTAGATGCCAATACATTTGAAGATGATGAAATCGTATTCCGTGTAATGACGTTTGAGCACATTCCTGATGAACCAGGACGTAAGCGTAATCCAAAACATCCTCGAGATTACAAAGCGAAGTTGAATTTCCCGCCATTCAAGCATTACATCTTGAAAGATGGTGAGGCTGTATGTGTAGGTATTTCACATTATAACAGCAACAAAGAATTTGACTTGACTCACGGTAAGATTACTGCTACACTAGCGAATATGTATATCAAACTGGTTGAACGATTTTCCCAACGTTCTAACTGGCGTGGCTACACTTATGTAGATGAAATGCGCGGTCAAGCATTGCTTCAACTTGCGCAAATTGGTCTACAGTTTAGCGAAGATAAATCAGATAACCCGTTTGCATACTATACTGCTGTTGTGAACAACTCTTTTACTCGTGTACTAAACAATGAGAAAAAGAATCAAGGTTTGCGAGACGATCTATTAGAAAGTATAGGTCAAGCACCTAGTTGGACACGACAACTAGAACATGAGTTACAAGCGCATGAGCGTTGGCAACGAGTGAAGAACACAACAATAACGGATGATGAAATCCCAACAGAAACTATCAAAGAGATATACTCGGAAGATGACTGATAATCTTTTCAAAAAGGCAGCAGTGTTCACAGACATACACTGGGGTCTCCGCAACAACTCTAAGCAACATAACCAAGATTGTATGGACTTTGTTGATTGGTCAATTAAAACTGCTAAGGATAAAGGTTGTGAAACTTTTATCTTTTGTGGTGACTGGCACCATCAACGAGCAAGTCTTAACATATCAACATTAAAGTTTAGTTTAGAGGCGTTGCGTAAACTCAATGACGCCTTTGAAAAGTGTTATTTTATTCTAGGCAATCACGATTTGTATTATCGTGAAAACCGAGAAGTCAATTCTGTTGAATTTGCAAAAGAGTTTCCGAACATTGTTCTAGTGGAAGAAACACTAGTTGAAGGTGATGTTGCCATTGTACCGTGGCTGGTAGGTGATGAATGGAAGAAAATTCCTAAAATCAAATCTAAGTATATGTTTGGACATTTTGAACTTCCTACATTCAAACTTAATGCGATGGTGGAAATGCCAGACCACGGCGGCTTGAAAGGCGGAATGTTCAAACATCAAGACTATGTGTTTTCTGGGCACTTCCACAAACGACAAATCAAAGACAACATCATATACATAGGCAATGCATTCCCTCACAACTTTAGTGATTCGTGGGATGATGAACGAGGTCTAATGACAATAGAATGGGGTGAAGACCCTGAATTCTTTGCGTGGCCTCATGCACCTAAGTATCGTAACATTAACCTAAGCACGTTACTAGAAGATCCTGGTAAGTATCTTCTTCCTAAGACTAGTGCTAAGGTTTCATTGGACATAGACATTAGTTATGAAGAAGCAAATTTTATCAAGGATACATTTGTGGAGACTTACAACCTACGTGACATTTCGCTTGTTCCTATTAAAAATACGGAACATATGGAAGACACGGGTGCAGAAATACATTTCGAAACAATTGACGAAATTGTTATCACACAAATCTCCGAACTATATGGTACATTTGATAAGAATCTACTTATTAACATCTACAATAGCCTATAAGAGAGGACAATAGTGCTAAAGATTAAGAACATAACCATTCGTAACTTCTTATCCGTTGGTAACGTTACACAAGTTATAGACCTTAATAGACAGAATCTAACCTTGGTATTGGGCAACAACGTTGACTTAGGTGGTGATGGTAGTCGAAACGGTACTGGTAAGACTACACTCATTAATGCTCTATCATATGCATTGTATGGTAACGCATTGTCAGATATTAAGAAAAACAACCTTATCAACAAGACTAACGGTAAGAACATGCTTGTTACTGTTGATTTTGAATATAACGGTGACGAATATCGTCTAGAGCGCGGTCGTTCTCCCAATGTATTCCGTTTTCTAAAAGACGGTATAGATATGAACGGTGAAGACCACGCACAAGGCGAAATGCGAGAAACACAAGTAGAAGTAGATTCTATCATTGGTATTTCGCATACAATGTTTAAGCACGTAGTCGCACTCAACACATATACTGAACCGTTTCTTAGTATGCGGGCAGGCGATCAACGAGAACTCATTGAAGAACTTCTTGGTATCACTGAATTGTCTCGTAAGGCAGATTTGCTCAAAGAACAAATCAAGCAAACTAAAGATTTGATTAAAGAGGAAGAGTACAACCTCACCGCTAAAGAACAAGCAAACAAACGTATATTAGAAAACATTGCGAGTGTAGAACGAAGAGCCAAAGTATGGACTAAAACTCACAAATCAGAGATTGAAGAATTAGAACAAGCATTGGAATCATTGTCACACATAGAAATTGACAAAGAACTAAAACTACATGAAGACTTAACGGTGTATACTGCTAAACTGTCCAAAATCAACGATTCTAAAAAGTGGGCAGAACGTATCAAAACTAGTGTGAACAAGAACGAAAAACTTGTAGAAAAACTAGAAGCGGAGATAGCACTACTCGTAGACCACAAGTGTCATAGTTGCGGTCAAGAACTTCACGATTCTAAACAGGAAGAGATTCTAAAATCTAAAGAAGAACAAAAACAAGAGGCGGCACTACAGGCCGTCAGTGACTTAGCACAATTAGAAGAACATCTTGGTGTTATTGCTGAGGAAGAAACTTTAGGTGACGAACCAGAACCATTTTATCCGTCGGTTACTGAGGCATACGAACATCAGAACTCAGTGAAATCGTTGCAGGATCAAATTGCTAGTAAGAAAGATGCGATTAATCCATACGATGACCAAATCAAAGAACTTAGAGAAAACGCACTAGCAGAAATTGATTACACTCATATGAATGCTCTTGTATCTCTCAAGGATCACCAAGACTTTTTGATTAAATTGCTAACAAGTAAAGATAGTTTCATACGTAAGAAGATTATAGACCAAAACCTTAGTTACTTGAACAACAGACTCGAATATTATCTTGACAAACTTGGACTGCCACATTCAGTTGTATTCCAAAGTGACTTGACAGTAGAGATTACAGAATTGGGACGAGACTTGGACTTTGGTAACTTGTCACGAGGCGAGCGCAACCGTTTGATTCTGGGACTATCGTGGGCATTCCGTGATGTGTTTGAATCACTTTACTCAACTATCAATGTACTATTTGTTGACGAATTGATGGATAGTGGTATGGATACAAATGGTGCTGAATCTGCATTGGGTATTTTGAAGAAAATGACCCGAGAACGAAATAGGTCAATCTTCCTTGTATCGCATAAGGAAGAGTTGATGGGTCGTGTTAGTGACATATTGAACGTTACCAAAGAGAATGGTTTCACTACGTTCCATCAGGAAGATCCTCAGGATATAACTGAAGAATTAGAACATAAAACATAAATAAAAGATGTTGGAATGCCAACATATAAACAAGGAGAATAAAATGACAATTCACGAACAAATTGAAGAACAAATGGCAATTTACCTAAAAGAAAGCGAAGCATTTGAAACCAAAGGAGTAAAAGCAGCCGCCGCTCGTGCTCGCAAGGCATTGGGTGAAATTGGTAAACTAGCAAAAGAACGCCGTAAAGAAATTCAAGAAAAGAAAAATAATTTGTAAAAACCCTTGACAGGGCTATCATTATTTGAGATAATGATATTAATGAGTTAGCAACGTGTCTCCTCTCTCTTAACCTCTCACTGCGTGGTTAACTCATTTTTAAATCTGAAGTCAAATCCCTTTACATCTTACGGTGTGAAGGGATTTTTTTATACTTCCTATTTCTAAAACTTCGTAGTTTATACGAAGATAAATACAACTATGAAATAGGAGACATGCAAATGGCAATACCAAAAAGTCTGTACGACCAAACCAGAGAAGCAGAAGAAAGGGTCTATATAACCGACCCCGCCAACAGATTGAACCGTAGGAAAGTATCTTTTCCCTACACGCCTACCATTAGTATAAGTGGCGATGCGGGATACAGTAGTTACGATCCGACGCATTCTAACTATCAACAAAAAATATTTCAAAGCGGTACCAACGCAGAGATTTCGTTGATTGCACCTATGATTATTCGCACAGAATTAGATGCAGAAGAAGTGTTGGATATGTCTCAGTTTTTCAGAGCGGCAATGAAAATGCATTTTGGTGAAAAGGACGAAAGTAAAGGTCTCCCACCGCCTGTTCTACGATTGCATATCAACAACATATATACCAATGTTCCTGTTGTAGTCGCAGGATTCCAATGGAACTTTGAAAACGATGTAGACTATATACCGTTTGATAACAACGGAACTGTTGCATATTTGCCAGTATCAAGTACATTTGTATTGTCTCTGAGTACTACATACGCTCCGGCAAAAGTGCGAGGTGAATTTTCATTACGTGATTATTCGATGGGTAATTTAAGAAATAAGGGGTATATCTAAAATGTACGAAAAGCATAGTCCGTGGTTTAAAACCCCAACAGTAGATAAAACTATTTTAGATTTGCAAGTGCCAAGATACATATACGAAGATCCTTTGGATGAAGTTTATGTCATTGAACAAAAGTATGATAAACGTCCTGACTTGTTTAGTTACGACCGTTATGGCACTTCTAAGTACTGGTGGATATTTGCACAACGAAACAAAAACACAATCAAGGATCCAGTGTTTGATTTTACCGCAGGTACAACTATACGAGTACCATCAGCAGATAATATATCGAGGATGAGTTAATGGCGTTAACTAACGAGGAAATAGTCAAACTCTATTCGTCTAACAATCCTGAACTTGTTCAAAGTCCAGAGGTTAATGCGACTCCTGAACAACAAAGTCAATTCAATCAGGGAAACGAAATAATTCAGGATAACTCACTAGGAAACTTGAATAGTATTGAACGAACTAACGATTGGGTTCCCAATCCGTTACATGAGTATGAAACGTATACCTATAACTTGAAAATGTTTATTGTAGACCAGTTGGAAACTAGAAGGTTTTTAAATGGTGAAGTAAGTATCGATGATATGTTTTCTGGTTCATGGCCATCAGATGATGCCATTGTTATCGCACAAACTGGTTTGACAACTGAGATAATGATAGATGATTTGACTATCAGAAGTATAGGTAACACTCAAGGTCTAGACCATGGTGGTGTGGGCACACATCTTTCATTTACTTTGACTAGTGTTGGTAACGCCTTTCTAATAGACAACATACTCAAAGCAATTAAAATTATGGGTTATCCTTCAATCGCATATGCTACATTCTTTATAGATATAACATTCACAGGATATGGTCATGATGGTGAAGCATACAACTTACCAGATAGAAGATTGATACCATTTGTAATCAGTAACATAAACGACATACAAACATCTACTACATTAGAAGGTACAGTAGCAACGTTGGAAGGTGTCATTGCTACAGATATGGGCAATAAACCTGAAAACGACATTGTTATTGAAGATATCGAATATAAAATTGGAGATACATTAGAAACTACGGTTAAAAACTTAGAAAGTGCAATAGACCAATATCTAGCAGAATTGCGTTTTACTAACGATACTCAATATCAAAATTCTTACTTCTTTGAGTTTTCAGAAAACTTTAAAAACACATATGGTAAAAACAATCCTATAATGGATTCCAGCAAACCTAACTATCAGGAAGCGTCTAATAAAGCAGATCCGGAGCGAAAGGGCAGATTGCCATTAGAAATGACACAAAACGGTTTTATTGCTACAGTTCATGCTGGAACGAGTATAAAATATGCGTTACGTGATTTGGTACTTCATTCAATGAATGTTGCTAAGTCGTTAACTGAAACTAGTAACACATTTACGAAGTTGCCACATATCACTGTACATACAGTGCCTAAGATTAATGGATTTAACATGGTCACTGGTACACAAGCATACGATATAAAGTATTTTCTTGACATACGTGAAGAATTTGTTGACCAAAATATAACAGATTTGGCAGAAAAGTCAACACATGTAACGAGTAATATAGACAAACTACTACAGCAAAATAGACTTGTTAAGAAATATTACAGTGACTATACTGGGTTAAATACTGATATCTTGGCATTGGAAGTGAAACTCAATAGACAGTTAACCAAGACTACTAATAACTTCACAAGTAACTACAGTATAAACCAGCATTTAGAAAACTATATACGCGGTCTTGAAGGTATCAATGACCAAGCACGTGCCAGACTAGAAGAGTTAAGTTCTGACCATATTCGTTTAACCAATGAATACGAACAAGTTAAAAGAGATTTGGAAAGACAAGAAAAAAACTTTGACAACGAAAACCGAGAAGTTAAAAACGAAATACTTTCTGCTATCCGTTCTAATCTAGGATTAGGAGGTGATGGACCTGAGAGAGCGTTGATGGCGCAGTACAACGACAAATCATTCACTGAGTTACGAATGGCGGCAGCAGATGATTCATTAGTTGCAGAAGCACTATCTGACTCTAATATTGCCTCAAGAGTTGAGCAACAAGATAGTGAATGGAGAAGACTTCAAAATATTAGAACCGCACAATTTGAAAAACAAAATCAATTAAAATCAAATGACAACGAAACATTTGATATAGTGTTTGGTGTTCAATCAACAAACGCAAGTAACAAGTTATATGAAGATGTTAAAACGATAAGAGAACAAAGTCGAGGCAATGGCATAATGTTACTTGAAAATTTAGATGACGATAAAGTATTATCATTGACCTCTAAAGAAAAACAACAATTGCTTGACATAATATTGACTAATCCAGGAATGTTCAGGTCTTCTAGTTATAAGTACATAGAAAATATGCGTAGAGCATCTTCTGTATCTTCAAATATTCAAATTGATGAAGACATAGTAAATCACAAGTTTGATGAAGGACATAATATAGATTTGAGTATGGTCAATGCTGAGATGACTATTGTAGGTGATCCTTTTTGGATTTCTCCGGTGACTGAACCTAAGACCAGAGAAATAGAACATGTTTCGGAACTTCAAGTAGTGAATGCTGACAAAGAGAGAAATCTACAATATGGTATTGCTGGAACTAATGTTGTAATGTTAATACGTAATGCTCCTAATGGTTCGGATGAGAATGACAATTTGAAAATAGATAACTTGTTCACGTATTTGTATTTTGTTAAAGATATTGAATCTAGTTTTTCTGGCGGAGCATTCACACAAACACTGTCTATGATACGACTTGATGCCGCAAAAGAATATGAAAAGAAATTTAAAGGTGAAGTTACTGTACAATTGGATGGAGAACCATAATGTCGTATAATGATAAAAGACCATCATTGGGTGAGGTGTTTAACAAGAACAAACATCATAAGAACAACCCACTTATAGATAAAGTACAAAGTGGTATATACAAAGCAATTACAACTGGCGATCCTGATCCCGAAGGTCGTGGACGACTAGCCGCATATATACCTAAACTTGCGGGTAACCCTGACAAACCATTATACTTCCAATATGCTTCGCCATTTGGAGGAACTAACGGAATATCTAACTACGGTTTCTATGCTGTCCCTCCAGACCCAGGCTTGACAATCATGGTTTTCTTTGCTAATAATGGCGATTTAAGAGAAGGCTATTGGTTCGCAGTTGCAGGAGGAGTACCAGACATTGTATCCGGTGGTGCTGTAGGTAAGGCACTTGCAGATGGTACAGGACAGGGTGAAGGCGTATACGCTGACCAACCTGCTGCGAAATCTCGTATACCAGACTTAGCAACTGCACAAAACTTAGATGGTGCTGCTGGTGCATCGCCTGCAAATTCAACATCGGGTACTATGGCAATCATCGGTGACAAACCACTGTCAAACGAATTGTTAAATTTTGTTAAAGAGTCTTCCGGATTCAAAGAATCAACTCAATATACCGCCGACCAGATATTCAATGGTTATGGCACGAAGGCAAAATTCGATGACGAATACATTACTAAAGACGAAGCCGAAAAACGTTTGAAGGATGAGTTACTTAATAAACGAGATTATGTTATACGATACGGTATTGAAAAAGGTTACGTGTGGAATGAATCGCAAATAAATGCACTAACATCATACGCACAATCAGCAGGTAATATAGAACAAATTACAGGTGCAGGTACTTTAAAGAATGCTGAGATAGCATCTAATCTTGCGAAGTCAGTTGGCGGATTGTTTGGCGGTGACAATGAGAAAAGGCGCAAGCAAGAATCTAAATGGTTTTTATCAAACTCACAAGGTGAAAGTACAGTAGGTCCTGCGTTTTCTAACCACCCAAGAAACATAAACGTATCAGCACAAGGGTTGTATACGGACCCAGTGCGTGGTCAATCTACAGCATCTCCTAATCGTGATGCAAGTTATAACGAACCACAAGCCGCCCGTGTATTCGGCATTAAGTCTCCGGGTCAAAATGCATTGACAATTGATGACGGTAGTACAGACGATGAAGGAAACATTCATCCGTCTCAAATACGCCTTACAACGGGTTCTGGGGCAAGTGTTATACTTGATGGAGATAATGACTTTATCTACATGATCAACTCTAAAGGAACAGCGTGGGTCGAAATAGGAGCCGATGGACATGTGATGACATACGCACAAGGCTCTATTAGTATGCGAGCGGAGAAAGATATTAACCTTCGTGCTGATAAAGATATTAATATAGATGCTGGTAACAAAATTAATATGCGAAGTGTTAACGACACTACAATGAATAACAAAAATTATCATCTTAAATCATCAGGTTCTAATTACACTGAAGCCAAAGGTTCGGCACACACTTGGGTTGGTACAAGTATGTTTGTTACGACCAGCGGAGGTGTACTACACTTAAATGGTCCTGTAGCACAACAAGCATCTGAGATACCAAAGAAAGATATGCCTGACATACAAAATTTAGAATCTACAGTAGCAAAACAAATTACAGTGCCTATAATGCCTACACATGAGCCGTTTATAAGACCTGTTATGCCAACATACACTTCTGGTCCTATACAGGAAGATCCGCAAAGTTATCAAGCGCAACAAACAGCAATGAACCAACCGCAATCTAAACAAACTGTTGATAGAACGCAACCAACAGGTGAAGGAGGTGGCGGTGATACCGGCGAGGTACCACAAGGGCTAGTAGAGTATTCAGGTTCTATCACTGTAAGAAATCTACCTCTACAAGATGAACTATTCACTATACTTGAAAAATCAGCACAGTCTACTAACATACGTGTGCTTATAACATCTGGTGGGCAACATCCAAGAGGTAGACGTACAGGTAGTGACAGACATAACGATGGTTATGCGGCAGATGTACAGTTATTCAAAGACGGACAAAAGTTATATATTACCAATCCACAGCATGAACCTATGATTAGACAGTTCTTTAAGAGTGCAAAAGCAAATGGTGCTTTGAGTATAGGTGCAGGCGCAGGTTATATGGGCGGTAGTACATATCACATAGACATTGCACCAGGTAATACTGTACCAACAAATGCTTCAAGAACATGGGGCGCAGGTGGTCGTTATGCATACGCACCATCGTGGTTGAAGTCATTAATGGGTTAAGGAGGTTATATGATATACGATAAAAGACAAGGGTCGCTTCTTAATTACATCCAACGTCCATTAAATGTGGTAACACCTTATGGTACCTATTTGGGTCTGTTATACAATGATGATAAACCGGATTATATTCTTTCTGATGTTAAAGTAAAATGTTATCAACCTGAAGATTTGACATTTTCTATATTCAGTAAAGATTTTATAACAAAAGAAGAAAACCCAATACTAGAGTTAACGAATGATGATACGATAGGATTCGGTTACAAAGTATCACCTATAGAACTAAAGACTGGATACATTACGGTTGCTTCTAAACGCATTGACATTACAACTGGGATAATAAATCGTGCCGAAGCAGAAAAGATATTAGAAAAGCAACTGCGAAATATAGGTAATATCATAGAACAGTTTGTGCATCAACCTATATCACAAACACAATATGACGCATTGTTGATTCATTTCTTTTATGAGGGTGTAGATTCAGTAGAAGATAGTGCTATTGTTAAAATGGTTAATGAAGGATTGTGGTTTGAAATTACAGATGAAATTCAAACAAACATAAAAAGGGCGAATGGCAAAGTTGATGACAACCTCGCCAAACGCCGTATGGCAATTGCTAATATTTGGAGTTATGTTCCTGGATATAGTTAAAGTTCTTCACGACTTGCCAGAACACGGTCAGCAAAACCGTTTGCAACTGCTTCTTCCGCAGACAAGAATGTATCAAACTTCATAGTATTGAACAACTCTTCATATTGTTTGCCTGCGGTATTGTGTTTAACATACAACTGGGTTAGTCGCTCATTTAGTCGCTTAGACTCTTCAAAGTGACGGCGAGCATCTTCGAATTCTAGTTCTTGAACGTGTACAGAACCACGTGTGCCAGGAGTTCCTGATGATACACGGTGAATCATAGTACGAGATTCTGGAAGCACAAAACGTTTTCCTGGTGCTCCTGCTTGTGCTAAGAAAGATCCCATTGATGCTGCCTGACCCATAACCGTAGTAGTTACGTCACACTTGATGAATTGCATAGTATCATACATTGCCAAGCCAGCAGTTACGCTACCGCCCGGCGAGTTGATATACAGATGGATATCTTTTTCTGGGTTGTCTGCCTCTAAGAACAATAGTTGAGTACAAATCAAATCTGAAATGTGGTCGTCTACTACTCCTGTAAGAAACAATACACGCTCTTTTAGTAAGCGTGATTTGATATCCATTGCACGTTCACCTTGAGGTGTTTGTTCAATGACCATTGGTACTAATGCCATAATAGAAATATTCCTTTTGTTAGTTTGTGTTCTTCTATAATAACAACTTATACACAAGTTGTCAATGATTTTGATAAATAGATAAAACTGTTTTAACAAGGAGACCAGTGAATGGCAAAAATAAGATTCAACAATACACAGTTAACAAGATCGGTGGGTACAACTTCGGTTATCATACCACCAACCGTAACAGCAACATTAAGAAAAACACTAGATAATCCAAATGCATACAGTACGAGTCAAAGTGATTATTTCGGTCGATCAGTAAGTATTTCTGGTAATTACGCAATTATAGGTGCAGTCAATGAAGAAGATGCTGACGGCGGCTTCAATTCAGGTAAAGCATACATATTTGATGTGACTACAGGTAATTTACTACATACGCTAGATAATCCAAATGCATTCAGTACAAGTTCTAGTGATTATTTCGGTGCATCAGTAAGTATCTCTGGTAACTATGCTATTGTAAGCGCACACTATGAAGACGATGCAGGCGGTACTAATTCAGGTAAAGCATACATATTCGATGTAACAACTGGTAACTTGTTACACACACTAGACAATCCAAATCCATACAGTACCAGTTTACATGATAATTTCGGTATATCAGTAAGTATTGATGGAAACTACGCAATTGTGGGCGCATGGTATGAAGATGATGCAAGTGTTATTAACTCAGGTAAAGCATACATCTTTGATGTGACAACTGGTAACTTGTTGCATACACTAGACGATCCAAACCCATACAGTACAAGTACTAATGATAATTTCGGACAATCCGTAAGTATTGATGGTAACTATGCTATTGTAGGTGCATATCGAGAAGGTGATGCTAGTGGCACGGATTCGGGTAAAGCATACATCTTTGATGTTACGACTGGTAACTTATTATATACACTAGCCAATCCAAATGCATTCAGTACAAGTGCTAGTGATTATTTCGGTTGGTCAGTAAGTATTTCTGGTAACTATGCTATTGTAAGCGCACATACGGAAGACGATGCAGATGGTGATGGTTCGGGTAAAGCATACATCTTTGATGTTACGACTGGTAACTTATTATATACACTAGACAATCCAAACGCATTCAGTACAAGTGCTAGTGATTATTTCGGTACATCAGTAAGTATCTCTGGTAACTATGCTATTGTAGGCGCATCTAGTGAAGACGATGCAAATGGTGATGGTTCGGGTAAAGCATACATATTTGATGTTACGACTGGAACTTTAGTTGCTACAATAGACAATCCAAACGCATTCAGTACAAGTGCTGGCGATTATTTCGGTAATTTTGTAAGCATTTCTGGTAACTATGCTATTGTAAGCGCACATACGGAAGACGATGCAGATGGTGTCGATTCAGGTAAAGCATACATATTCGAATTAAGTTAAGGAAAATAATAACCCTAGAATTTTCTAGGGTTTTCCATAACTAGAAATCCTCAAACTTCGTAGTTTATACGGTGATAAATACTATTAAATGAATTGTGAGACCGAAAAACATGATTAACTACACTGGATTCAGTTCAAAGAACATCAAGGCAATCAACGATAGATTGACAGGTAAAGACCTAGTAGTCGAAGATTTGCTTAACGAAATTATGACACGTAAAGGTGAGCGCATAATGATGCCTCGTTATGGAAGTATCATTCACGACTTAATTTTTGAACCGCTAACTACCGATGTTAGGGGTTTAGTTGAGGATGATTTACGAGAGATAATTAATAATGATCCTAGAGCAGAAGCAATTTCAATACGCGTGTACGAGACGGATCACACATTGTCGGCAGACATACAAATTAACATTTTACCAGCAAACGAAGTAGAATTGCTTCAAATTAATATAGAGAGATAAAGTAATGGCGCTAGAACGAGTAGACAAATTATTTGCGGGCGAAAGTTGGACAACAGTATATACCGCTTTCACCAATGTAAGTCTTAAGGCTTACGATTTTGATAATATAAGAGAGGCACTATTAACATACGTGTCCGAAACATATCCAGACAAATTTAACGACTTGATTGCAAGTTCAGAATTTGTTGCGATAGTAGACCTTGTTGCATACTTTGGTCATGCTCTTGCTTTCCGAATGGATATGAATACCCGTGAAAACTTCTTAGATACAGCAGAACGCAGAGAAAGTATCTTAAGAATGGCTCGCACTCTAGGCTACAATAAGACACGACCACTTAATGCTCGTGGTTTTATGAAAATCAAAAGTGTTCGTACAACCGAAGATGTTTATGACTCTACAGGTAACACACTTGCTAACCGTGTAATTCGTTGGAACGATCCTAATGATGTATCATGGTACGATAACTTTGTTACTGTTCTTAACTCTGCATTGGACGGTGAAACAAAACTAGACCAACCCGCTGGTTCAGCACTCGTTAATCAAGTAAAAACTGATTTATTCTTTTTCAATGAAGACAACGATTCCAAATCTGTAAAATACTCGTTCAATTCTACAGTTGCTGGTAAAGGTAGAACATTCGAAACAGTTCGTGCCAAGATTGATGATAACGATGTAGTAGAAGCAATGCCTGATCCTGAGCGTAACATTACACTTATATCTCGCAGTGATAACCTAGGACCATCTAGTGACCGCACTGGTTTCTTTATGTATGCTAAAGCAGGAGACCTACAATATAGAGATTTCCATTACACTTCAAGACTATCAAATCGCATTGAAGTGATTACTGAACCTAACATTTCTAACAGTGATGTTTGGATTCAACGTATAGATGACAACGGTAAAGTTCTTAATGAAGTAAAAGTTATAGACAATGATACTCGTGAAACTGCTATATACAACATTTTCCGTGATGGTAATGGTGATATGGCATCTATTCATACAGCAGATAACAATCAGATTCGTATTCAATACCCAGACGGTATCTTTGGTAATGCTGCATATGGTCGTTACCGTGTGTGGTTCCGTAAGGTAGAAAATGAAGCATTTTCTGTTAATAGTAATGATATTAAAGAAGCCTCTATAAATATTACATATAGGGGGGCTGATAATAGATCCTATAGATTAACGCTAACTCTTGAAAGTACCCGAGATTTCGCAGAAAATTTTGAAGGGGAAAATTACACTAGCGTTAGACGCATAGCACCTCGTGCATATTATGCGCAAGATAGAATGGTGAACGGACAGGATTATAATATTCTTCCATACACCTTAGGTACGAACATTGTCACTAAACTGAAATCAGTTAATACAACTTTCGCCGGGAATTCACGATACTTTGAAGCATCCGACGTTACCGGACACCATTCTAACATTCACGTAACAGGCACTGATGGCTCGGTGTATGTGGATGAAGACGAAATTTATTTGTCCATGCTGTTCCAGCGTGGCGTAGGTGATGCAAGAAACTTCATTGCCAATAGACTTGTTCAGGTATTAAAACACCCGAGCATGTTGAATAACTATTTTTATTCATACCGTGGTGAGTACGATTTTGACAAACTACTTGCTGAATACTGGCAACCAAATGCATTAGATCCACTTCGCGGTCGTGTTATCAATCCAATCATACATGAACTTGTAGAATCAGGTGACTACCTAAGACTGCGCGGTGAATGGTTCCAAGCACAAGCAATTGATATTAATGGTGATATAGTTCTTGACCGTATACTGGTTAAGAATGATATTAACGAAGTTATTGGTTTCTCACGTTTGTTTAAAGCACCAGTGACCAAGTTCTCAGAACAAGACATTGACATTATTGAAGAAAAACTAACAGATGAAAGTACAGAATCTTTTTATGTGTTCTTCGATGTGGAAAGTTATTCTTGGAATGTTTCTGATGCAAATCCAAACGAAGACTTACAATTCTTAGTAACATATGCACCAGGAACTCGTGAAAATACTTCTAAGTTTGAGATTACATTCACTGGTAAGAAAGTAGTATTTGAAAGTGCTAATCAAGTAAAATTTTACTACAACAACGAAGACATTGTAATTGACAGTGAAACAAATCTAGCAACTCGTGATACACTTTCTATTAACTACAACGATGGCAGTGTGTTATCAGGTGAATTGGGTGCAGATAAAACTGAGTATAAGGTAAACATTGCATATGCTCCGATTAATTACACGTTAGACGAAAATACAGGTCTTGCAACTATTTGTGCTGACTTTGCATTGGCTGATGGTATCACTAACGCATCATTCTTTAACATGTTTGAGAATGAAGTATTTAATAATGGTCCTGAAATTGTAGAAAAAGTCGATTACAAGTATGAACTCGCTACACCATTCGGTCCTGTGTTCTTGTTAGAAAAACTTGAATTGACAGGAAACGGGACATTGATTGGTGAGGCTCCTGAATATCAAGTATGTTGGGATAATATTGTATTTGATGATATAAGTTCGGACTTGCTAGAAATTAATATTCCTACTTCAGGATATCCAGTAACAGATTCAGACGAAATAAACATTTCTGATACTAATGCTACATCGTCTTTCCTTGTTGAAAACTTAACAGCATGTAACACCCCTTCATTCTACACAATTCAAGCGACACCTCAACAATTGATTGACCGAGGTTTCAAAGGTGAGCCTACGTTAGAATATTTTAACAGCGCAGGCAATGAAGGCAAGTTTATGTGGATTGACGAATCTGATTTGCCTGGCACAATAGAAGACGCACAACCTGGAGACAAAGGTGTACAGACGCAGTTTTCTACCACTTGGGATCCTGCAAACGAGAAATTTGTCTTTACAATACCTAAAATGTCAACATTTAGTATTGACTTGTTAGATAATGATCAATATGACATATTCTTTAAACAAGTACCATACGGCGAAATAGAGTTTGTATATGATGAAAATGATTACTTGAATCGTGTACTAGATGAAGAAAGTTTGTATACGATGACATTATCAAAAGAAGTATACGACCAAGAACATATAGAACTTGTTGACCGAACGGCGTTGTTTACTAATACATATGCCGCAGTATATTGGACAACAAATCCTGGTGTAGGAGAAACAGTTACCGCATGGGTCGGTACAATTGCTGACAACCTAAATAACTATCATGTCAAACTAAGTGCTACAATTTCTGTATCTGATAGAGTTAGAACATACACAGAACGATTCAAAGAAATTGAAACATACATTGCTGATAAATTCTTGACACCTAGTGGGCATGAAGACAATCACAAAGTAGAATTGACAACTATTTCTAAAGACCGTAACCCGACTGGTATGCTAGACATAATGCATGGTTTTGACATAGAGAAAAGATACTCTGTTGCCAAAGTGTATGAATACGATGAAGATAATACATTTATTATTAGTAGCAGTACCGATGGTAGCACTACAAATAATGCGGTTGTTGATACTCTCCAACCCGGAGAAACTGAACCGCCATTGATTCACAAAGCAAATGGCGTAGAAGCATTTTATGATTTGAGAGACAACAACTGGTGGATTCTATCCGAAGTGAATATATTCACTCAGTGGTCCCAAGTTGCCGACACAACAATTTATAAAGACAGTGTGCCGTTTAATGCCGATGTAGAATTCAATTCTTCTACTATTCGTTTAACTAGAGATGACGCACTTGTTTCTCTTGTTCGAACAGGCGGTTTAACTGTTGCTACTACAGCAAACGCACATGGTATAAACGTGGGCGATTATGTACAAGTTAAAAACGTCACAGATACATCATTCAATGGCTATGTGCTAGTTACTGATGTGACTGCAACTACGTTTACATATCAACAAGTAGATTTGGCTGACGCTACTGCAAATGATGGTGAATTCTTCTTGAAAGTTGAATACCGTTTAGAATCATTTGATGAACGTGTAGACTTCCCTAAACATGTAATACTACAAAGTTACAATGTTGCAGGGTTAGACTATGAACGAGTGTACGAATACGGTTACGCAGACTACGGATCTACTGAAGATAACGATATCGATCCAGATTCATTAATCTATGTTGAAATGGAAAGACAACTGGATAATACTGCTACAGTAGTTTCTTGGTACGTCAACCGCGGTGGTGTATGGGTTGCATTAAATGACTTTACAGCAGAGGATTATACACTATCAGCAGATAAAACACAAATTGTTATAGACAGTACAGCGTACCGAGTTGTTGAAGGTATTTCGTATGCTGAAGATAATCTAATGGGCTTCCGTTGGGATCACTATGCTGACAAAGAAAAACGTATTGATATTGACACTTCAAACATTATTGATATGTATGTATTGTCTACGGATTATGTCAACCGTGTTAATGAATGGATTTCTAATCAATTTAACGGTGTTAGACCATCTGCTCCTAACGCATATGAACTACGTAAGATTATGAAGTCTATTGAACCGAAAGCAGCAATTGCAGACCACATTAGTTATATCCCAGTCAAGTTTAAGTACTTGTTTGGTGAGTATGCCGATACAGAAAATCAGGCATACTTTGATGTAATCAAACGTCAAGGTTCACCGTTTACTAACAGTGAAACTAAAACAGCAGTTGCGACTAAGATTAATGAATACTTTGCTCTATCTAACTGGGACTTTGGCGATACGTTCTATTTCTCAGAACTAGCCGCATACCTACATGCAGAGTTGGGTGATTACATTTCAAGTGTTAAGATTAATCCTAAACTTGAAACAAGTACACTAGGAGATGTGCTAAGTATTACATGTGAGAAAGATGAAATATTCTTGGCGGTAACGTCTTCTAAGGATATTAATATTGTAGATAACCTATCTAAATGATTGGATGAATGATTGAATGACTAAAAGAATATACGACTTTTTACCAAGCCATCTGAAGAATCAGAACTTGGAAACAATATTTGAATCGACTATAGAGCGAGCATTTTCCGACGGGGAAGTTGAAAAATTGCGAGGCTTTGTGGGACGCAAGGAGGGCGGCATCTACAAGTTTGATGACGCCTATGTGACATACCCAACATACAACTATGACCGTAGAAATTATGCGCTAGAGCCTGTATTCTCAAATGATTCTATAAACGACCGAATATTCTACAATGACTTAATTAACGCCATGTACAACAAAGGCGCGTTGATTAATGACCATCACCGTTTGTTTACTGAAAAACACGAAACTATTAACATACCAATTGACAAAGATAAATTTGCTAACTGGGTAATGTATTACTGGGTACTTCCTGGTTTTGATCCTAGCATCCCAGGATCTGAATACAAAACATATATTACTATGGACAGAGCAGGTTCAAACTGGTGGTCTGATAACAATTCGTGGTACCACCATAACGATATCAATCATCTTATCAATGAGTCGAACAGTGATTTAATTATACAAGCGAAACGACCAATAATAGAATTTGACGGTAGAATGCAATTAAGTACTCAATCTCTTAACAAGATTGACAATGGATTTGAGTTGCCGTTATTTGAAATTTATGATTTAGAAAGCAACGTTGTTGGTATATCTACGGTATTTGAATATACCGGCGATGAGGAATTCGCAGCCTTTGATGATGAACTACAACTAAGACCTAAGTTGACAGCAGGAGATTATCAGTCTGAATATACATTTAATATTCCTCTAACTCCTAACAATTTTATCCGAGTGGATGGTGTAAACTACAAAATAACTATACCGTGTGAATTTAAATTCAGAAAGATCCGTGAACAGTTTGATAATGCTGAAGAAAAAACAGAGTTGCCTTTACACTTCACACCAAATAGTATCAATGATATAGATGTTTATATCAATGGTGTTAAACAGTTTGGTAATTATTCACTCAATGGAGACACAGTTGTTTTAGATTTTCCAACTCGTGAATATGTGTATGTTGATTTGTACACCGAAGATACTATCACTAACATAAACGAAGACCATTACCAACTGTTGCCTCCATCTATAGAATTCAATATAGATAATCAAACATACGTTGGTGTGGATTTGCCATACAGTATAGTTTTCGATCATTTTGTTAACATCATTGACGTTATTCCAGGTTTAACTGGTGAACCTAATGGTAACAACAATTATCGCACACTAGGCGATCCTGCTAACAAAATTCGTTACAATAATCAAGGTAACGTAATGATAACACACGAGGTTGATATTCGTCAAGGTTATTTTTATCTTACACGTAATGATTATAATCCAATTGAAGCGTTTGAATTTTTATCTCATGCGTACAATGATTACAAAAACAAGGTTATTACATTAACTAGAAAACTATTAGAAGATCCTGCGAATCAATACAAGACGGCTACTGAAATACTAGAAGAAGTGCTACATCAAATATCTATTAGTCGTTCAACCGTATTGAAACAGTTTGAAGGCGTTGATATGCTAGTGTTCGGATCTGAATTTGTACACTACGAGAAAGGAATTATTTCAGTTGTTGACGGCATACAAGAACAACTATTACCTTCTATGGCAAATGATGTAGTTGAAGATAAGGACTTGTTTGTTTACGTTAACGGGGCATTAAAAATGCTGAACATAGATTATATAGTTTCCGCAACTGGTAACGAGATTATATTTTCGCCTGATTACGTACCTAGTTCTTCTGATACAATTGAAGTTAGACTATACACAAACAAACCAGAATCGTACATGCCTCCTAGTGCGACACGATTAGAATTAGCACCTCTATATATTCCTAGAATCGTTTACGACAATGAATACGATACTCCTGTAAATTTCATACTAGGACATGATGGTTCTAAAGTACCGATGTTCAATGATTTAACAGACGATGTTCTATTAGAGTTTGAACGTAGAATATTTAACAACGTTTCTAGTTTAGAAAATGGTGCTATTACATATCAACCATTTACTAACTTTGGTTTGTCGAACCCTGAATACTCTGTTTTCGAAAGAAATTACATTATGTATCCATTCTTCAAGAAATGGATGGACAAAAACAACATAGATGCACTAGTAAATGCTAACTACGATCCTGATGATTGGAAGACGTGGAACTATTCTAATTTTACACAAATTGGCGTAGGGCATTGGAGAGGAATACATCTGTTCCTCTATGGTACTGATACGATTTTCGATAATCCGTGGGCAGTGTTGGGATTAGCAAATAAACCTAGCGACTTTGATACAAACTTCGGTAGTGATTATACATCGGAATCGTTCTGGATTGCTCTTACTGATTACATTGCAACTGAATACACTGCACAACTTCCAATACCAGTAACAAGTTCAAACGAATTAAAAAGTATACAAGAACTACTTAACTTGGACATAGATGTTACTCGTGATTCTATATACCTGTCTGATAATTGGAAATTTGGTGATTGTTCTCCGATTGAAATGGCATGGATTCGTAGTAGCGAATACCCATACCAAGCATTCAATTCTATGATACTACAACAGCCATTTTCTACGTTTGAAACATACGAGAATGCAGTTAAAGAAGCAATATCATTCTTTAGTACCCGTAATGGTTATGATGTGAATGCTAGAACGCAAGAATTAGAAAATTATGAATTTAAATTGGGTACTAGATTTGCTGGGTTTGTAAACAATTTTAAATTGTTTAGTGAAAACACAAGTCTAAACAATAGCCGATACAGCGAAATACCATCGGACAATTATGATATATTCTTACACGCAGGTGAACCTAATCGTTCTGAGTTTTTTAGCGCCGTCGTACTAGAAAAAGTTTCTCTTGATACTGAATACCCAACATATGATATTGCAAATGTTGGTGATTACAACAAGGGAATGATTGTACTTAATCCAAGTGATGGTAAGTACTACAAACGCCGAGTAGAAAGCCCGACTCAGGCGGAAATTGACATGTCCCTAACATTTGATTATACAGCGTGGGTTATGATTTCGCAACCTCAAGTTTCGACTGTAGGTTACAGATTATATGGGTACGATGACGCTAACCCTCGTTTCTATGCGCTTGATTGGGATACTGCTTCTGGTATTAAAGTGTATGCAACTGAAGGTGAACAAGCCGACCTTAAACCATGGAGTGAAACAACTTACTATCGCAAAGACGAAGTAATTCAGTACAATAACAAACCTTATGTTTGTTTAGAAACGCACACTTCTGGTAGAGACTTTGGTGATGACGCAGGTAATTGGAAGATGCTTGGGGAATGGCCACGTATTAATAAAATTACCGTTACTGGTTACAATAACTTACGTACTGATTCAGTGACAACTTACAACTACGGTGATATTTTAACATTGCAACAAGTTGCACATCTATTAATTGGTTACCAAGAATATAGCAAACTGATAGGTTGGGACTTTACTGACCGTGATGCTGATGGTAATCTAATCGATTTCGAATACTTGTTGAAAAAGTTCTTAGATTGGAGTGAACAACAACATGACATGGGCGAATTTATTTCTTTAACTCCTATGTTGTCAACTGGTTCGTTTACTACTCCGTTCGGTGTGGCAAGTGCTACCCGTGATTACCGTCAAGGTTTCTATCGTGTAGTTGATCAAAATGGTAGCAGAATTTCACTTAATCAAATTCAATTCTTAACGACTGATGGTGAACTATCTTGGGCATCTAATACACCTATCTACGGTATGGCAATGGATATTATAGAAATTGAACATGCTATGGTAATAGACCGCGAAGATAGTTACGGCGATGTGATTTACGATCCGTTAATGCATAACAGGAATTTACGTGTTCTTATTGACTGTAACAGAACAGTAGGCTGGGATGGTACAATGACAGCAGACGGTTACATCATTTCGGAACAGAAACTAATTCCTAACTTTGAAACACTGGTTGCTGATACAGAAAAATACCGTGATACTATTCTAGACCAAAACTTAGAGATTATCAATAACCTTAAAGCAAGCCATATGGGTTATGTTCCGTCAACATACTTGTTGAATCATGGCGTAGAACCTGAGTCACAAATGGAATTCTACAAAGGATTTATTGCCCACAAAGGCACGAATCAAAGTGTTAATTTGTTAGTAAACAAAAATTCTAACATTGACGAAGTTGAACATGGTGATGTATGGGCTATCAAAGAAGCCGAGTACGGAGTAAACGATGCTAGACAAGTTGTATCAGTATCGGTTGATCCTAAAAATATGGTATCTGAGCCTTTAGTGGTGACGTTTGACAATACAGAATATCCTATGGTTCAGACAGGCAAACGATCAACTGCCTCTGTTAAGACTTCAGGCTATGTTGATGACCGTTATGTGGACTACAAAGTATTCACCCAGCAGCAACTAGAAGACTTAAGTTCTGATGATATAGATGAAGGTGATTTAGCATGGGTTCAATTTGACCAAGTGCGTGATTGGGACGTAGTTCGTCTAAGTGAAATAGCAGAAATAGGTTTCGTGGGGGAAACACAAGATGGACAGTTGTATGTAATTTTAACAAATAAGGTTAATACATCTGAACCGGTATATTTGCGAATTGTAGATAATGGCATTGAACCAGAAATCAATAGTTATTACTACCTTGTAGAAGACGGTGTAGTTTCTTCGGGCTACAAATACCTAGTATTCGAGACTAACTATGAGCCTCTTACTGTGGAAATTGATTCTACGACTTCTAACTCTATATTGTCACCATCAACTGAAGGTACCGGAGTTGAAGCGATAGGTTCTGTATCTTTCCCTATATTTGCTGAAGGCGATAATTTGTATATCAATGGTACACCAGTGACATATACCGAGTCAAATGCTCAAGTACAAATTTTAATAGAAGGAAGTAGAACAATACCATTTGTCAAGAAGAATGACCAAATAAGTATTGCTGTTCGCAACGAAAGCGGTTCACTACTGAATTCAACTACTAATATTACTTTTGACGGTTTAACTGTTACAAGTGTTGGCGCATTTGCTCCATCAGTAGGGGAATCATTCCAAATTGACGGTGTGACTATTACTATTCAGCCGGCAAGCATATCTTCTATACGATTAACTTCAACTGCGACTGAAACAACAAACGTTCCTAACAATAGAACAATCACTATAGATGGTACCACTGTCACAGTAGGCCCGGTAATTGCTACGGCTACTAACATACCAGCAGACTTTACAACTACTCAGCAAATTACAATTAACGGAAACGTAATAACTTACGATATTGCTGACTATGCTCCGGCTAACGTAATTACACCACAAGATATTGCTGATGGTATAAATGCTGCTGGATTTGCAGTATCAGCATCTATCAATGGTGGTGGTTATTTGGTTGTAGAATCTGACGGTGCGTATCTTGAAATGTTAGGCAGTATTGTGGGATCTACAGGATTTGGATTTACAAGTTCTAGTCTGTATCGCAGAACTAAATTTGAAGATATTGCCAGTGACATTACTTCAAGTGTTACCAACGTAACGTCTTACACTGATTCAAGTAACAGATTAGTTATAGAATCTGGTAATCCTACAATGACGATTTCAGGTAACGCTCTTACTATACTAGGTATTACAGCAGGAACATATAATACGATTCAAGAACCTACTCGCAGTAGTGTGGTTAACCAAATTAATAGTGCTAGTATAACTGGAGTTACCGCTTCGGTAGTTTCTGGTAACTACATCGAAATTTATAAAGAAGGTCCTAAGATACAATTATCTAATGTTAACACAGGTACATTAGAAAGTTTAGGTTTCACTGGGGATATTGAAAAATATGGTTATGAACAAATCGTTGAAAACATTAATGCTGTATTCTCAAACAATACTGCTATTGCTGAAGCATATTTTAATACATCGACTGGTGTAATAAACATTGTATCGCCTAATGCACAAGTTGACGTAACAAACGTATCGGGTTCAGCATTGACTGACCTTGGTATATCACCAGGCATCTATACTCCGCCTGTCGGTGGAGGCATCGTTGATGCGTATGTAATGCGTGACTTAATTAATGCTGCGGGTGTCGGTGTGTCAGTATCCGTATCGTCTGATGGAAGAATGATATTCACATCAGATGATATTGCTATCACATTTGACGGTACATCACAACAAATACTAGATTCTATCGGTCTAGTACGTGATTATACAAGTGCTAAATCAGACCCTAACTTTAAGATTATGCGCTGGAAATCAGTTCGTTTCACTCCTGGATACAACGGTGTCAACTTCAACGAATTCTACACTAATTTAGGTTTGAATAGTTCAAGTTACATTTGGGCAGATAACTACACGACTAACCGTTGGGCAGTATTGTTCCGCACAGAAGAAGGTAACGTAACAACAGTTGCACTACAATCAGAAAGAGTTGACACTGACCTTGTTAAACGAGTAGTCACAACTGATGGGACAGGTAATATTCAGAGATATCATATATATGATCCATTGAATGGCAAATTCCAAGGTGAAATTGGTAAACATATTAAGTTTATTACTTGGGAAGACCCTGCAAAATATGAATATGAAACATCAAACAAAGATACATGGTATGAAGAACATGTAGGGGAAATTTGGTGGGACACTAACTTAGTTAGATACTATCGTTACAACGACTATGGTGATCGTCTGGGCAACATAGACCAAAGTTTTGCCAGAAGAAATTGGGGCCGTCTAGTTCCAGGTTCACAAATTGTAATAAAACGTTGGTCTTCCGCTACCATTCTACCTGATTACGTGACGGATTACAATGAGTATACATACTTTGATATTGTTAAAGGTAAGACTATTACCAAGTACTACTTCTGGGAAGCATTCGAAGAAGACACTGGAAATATTAGGGTAGACGATATCCGCCGTATGTTGGTGAACAACGATACATCATACAAGTTCTTCCCAATTGACGGTAATACCATTGTATTGACTAACCATAAAAATGATTTTACTGGTGACAGTAGTGTAAAATATGATTTACATTACGACCTAGTTGATGTGAAAGGCGGTCTGCATACTGAATGGCGACTAATTTCAGAATTGCTTGATAATGCTGAAACTGATGTTATAATTGATATTGTTAAAAACAATTTAGCAAATATTGAAATCGTTGACTCCGTAGCAGTTGAAATGTCACAAGGTGATATTGACAACGGGTTTGACGGTATAGAATTTACATATGACTTCATTACTAGCGCAGATTACGACACACTTGTAATTACAGTGAACAATGCCATAGTAGAGCCTAACAATTTTGTTATAGATGGCGATATGGTTACGTTGAATTACTCAAGTGATTATGTTGCTGGTGATGTAGTTCGAATATACAAAGTAAAACCTCTAGAAAATAATTTCTTCTACGATCCATTTATAGCAAGAAGAAACTTTGCTAGTTTGTTCGATGATATGTTCAAGTTCACATTCATTGACAGATTCGCACCTACTCGTGAAAATTATATCACAGTGGAAGACTCTATATTCTATCTGAAACCTTGGGCAATAACCGAAGAATTTATCGAACCTCCTAAGTATCAATACCTATCTCGTTTGAGATCCTTTGATATGATTGACTTGTACAATCAAGGTGTAATTTCATTTAAAGTTCAAGAAGATGGGATTGATGAATACTTTGTTGAATTTAACGGTAACCTACAAATTGTTCATCGTACTGATTCTGCTATGGGCATTGACTTTGACCGTGCTCCAAGTGGCAATCCACAAAGTTACTACGAAAACTTTACTGGCATTCAATTACTAGAATTCTTTACTATGATGGAGTACTACGCTACACATGATATGTTAAAAGAAATGGCAATTGAAATGATTAACTACCGTATGACTGAAGAACAAGAGGCGACTGATATAGTTAAAACAAGTTACATAGACTTGATATTCAACTACCGTCCACTTGCTCAACATGCGGTATACCAGCGTGATAGTTATCAAGATATGATTGATTACTTCAACGAGACAAAACCTTACCATGTTAAGATTCGCGATATAGAAAGTAAGTACACACTACAAGATGATATCACAGCATCAATTGATGACAGTCATCATATGGATATCGACATGTATTATGGTTGGTACGAAGTTGCTGATTTTGTAATAGAAGAAGAATACACTGCTTCAAATCCGTACGTGATAGAAAATTTCATGTCATACTTTGAAAAGTCATCACTTGTTGGGCATGAGATTGATATATATGTTGAAGAAGAACACCGTGATTATGAAGTTCATCGTGTTGAAGAAACTTTTGTGAGTGATGGAAGTGCTACTATTTCGATTGCTGCAAATTCTAATGTTGTGACACAAGTTAAGATAAAATCCGGACAAGAAACTACGCTTGTGTTGGATAGAGATTACACAGTGGACTACAACGCCCATACCATTACATTCGTTACTGCTCCAGCGATAGATGATGAAATTACAGTTACTAGAAGTTACGAAGTAACACAAATTAACACAATTGAATCGCAGTATCAGAATGACGGTGTTAGCATCCGACACATGTACAAACTTCGCCCAGAATACTACAAAATAGTAGGGGATGATATTATCTTTAACACTGAAGGTGTACGTGAAGAAGACATGCCATTTGACGGTTCATACAACGGTAAATCATTCTTACCTGAGATAGGAGAGCATGTACAACTTGTTCTACGTGAAAGTCGATATGAAGAATACCGAGTAGATGGTAACGCAGATTTTGATACTGATAATGAACATGAAGGCGGTTCTTTGCTACGTGTAATAGATGAGTATACAAGTGAAGCCGATGGTCTCCCTGAAGGCATGATGCCAACACATATCAAAGAATCAGTTTTCAATACAATTTCAGACAGTGGTTCTGGTGATATATTAGAATTCCAAGTATATGATAATTGGGGACGTGCATTTCGCATGATAGTTAATGGTGTTACTACGGTTACTGATTTCACTGGTGATAAATTAACAGTAGCGGACGGTTCTATATTCCGTAATGCGTCTGAGCAAGACCGTGTTATTATCGCTATTAACAATGGCACACATACTGAATTTATGTCGTACAAGACATTAGACGGAAATGTATTGACCATTAATAAGCGAGCGGAGTTTACAAACTTGTATCGTGAAATTGCTAGTGGTGATACCGTTTATGTATTCCGTGACGATTATAATTTCCCACAATCAAAGAGCGGATTAACTGGTATTACTTTAACTAGTAATGTACCGTCATCAGGGTCATCATCATCAAGTATGGATGATCTTCAAGGTTATCTTGCTTATGTTTGGGCAGTTTCTCCTTCAAGTGACGTTGCTGACCCGACAGATACTAATCACCCGAATTATGACATAGATTTCAAACCTATACTAGACCGTAATATTAATCATGTCTGGTTGTACGATAAAGCACCACCACTCCCAGCACGAGTGGATCAAACAGGAACTACAACAATTGATATAGATCCTGATTGGATTTATCTAATAGGCGGAAGAAATGCTAATTGGACGGGCGATGAACACAGAATTGATTATGAGTTTTTAGATTCAAACGATAATGTAGTGGGCGCAGCCCGACAAATGTTTAGTGCAACATTCAAGAGTAGAATATATCACGGCCCTGATCTAGCCAATCTTGTTCACAGTGGAGACACAGGAACATACCCGAATGTTAACGGATATTGGTTTATAGAAAATGATGCGTTATATTTCAGAACAGTTCCGGACGGTAATAATGCGTATCAGTATGATTTCATACAGCAATTTAGTTCGACACCAACCAAATTGAGAATATCAAATGCATACGCAGAAAGTAATTACAGTACAACTGGCGGTGCATATGGTAGTTTGCGAATACAAAATGCCGAAGCAAATCAAGTAATTACACAACAAGAAGATTGGTGGGTTACTCTTGACGATTATGCATCATATAATACTTCGCAATATTCGACAGATGGAACGGTTCTGTCAATAAATGATAATGGTTCTCCTTCGGCACTTACATTACTTTTTAATGAAGATAGATATATTACATACGCCGAAGTAGAATTCCGTGTTACAAACGATGGTATCGGCGATGCGGGATCGTTGAGTTTAAATGGATTTTTAGGTTTAAACCCAATGAGAGAGCGATTAGTTGATTCACAACAACGTCCGAGAATTAATGGGAAGTTTGTAGGATCAAAAGTTGTCATCGGTCAGTGGATGAAACTTGTGGCAAGGAGAATCGACAGTACTCACATGGAACTTATTCTTAAGAATGCAGACACCGGAAACATTGTGGATTTGTGGATCGATGAGGTATCACTTGTGCCATCAGATAGGATCAATTTCTCTAACGGAGATGGTAGTTCGTATTCAGGTCTAATGGAAACAGAATATCGTAATTTAGTTATAAGATACTATACGATTTAAAAGATAAATAGAAGATAGAGATATTTAACAACATTTAATGGTGGAAAAAATACAATGTTACAAGACAAAATGAAAACACAGATTATCGGTCAAGTAAAAATCACCGATAAAGATACAGGCAAAGTACTGCTGAAGAAAAAGAATGCCATACATCCAGGTAATATGGCATACATTATTGCATCAGCACTTGCTGACCAACCCACGAACATAAACCCGGGTGGCGCGACCCCTGCAATTACATGGATGGGTTTTGGTAATGGCGGTTCAACGTCCACTACTACAATAAGTTATCGTTCACCTCGTGTGTCAGGTGTATATGATGGTCTACCAATTAGTGCATCCAACTCAGCATTGTATTCTCCTGTTTACTATCAACAAACAGAGAATGAAGTATTTTATCCTGGTCAAATCATTGATACAAATACTGGCGCTCAAGAAATTATTCCTGCTAATACATCTAAATTAGTCTTTACAGTTGATATGGACCATGATAGAATAGAAGAATATACCGGTGTTGTAACACCTGAAACAGACTCGTCTACAGGACCAGAAGTTGAAACTTACACATTTGATGAAATTGCTCTAATTTCAGGTGTCACCACTAATGGCGAAATAGATTTAGACAAGTCTCTTATGGTAACTCATGTAACATTCCACCCTATTCTATTACCAGCAAACAGAAACATCAAGGTGGAGTACACACTAACAATACAAATAAACTAAGGTAACAAAGCGGGATGCCACAATCATATAAACTTATAGGTAACAAGATTACCTGGCACATGTACAACGACTGGGCGACAGATTTGAATAATATTGTCGGTCCAGGCGGTTGGAACATGGACGGTACAATACCTGACGACAGTTACGGTTATGCGCAAAGGCATTTGCTGATTCCGTTACTAGAACCAGGTTCAATTGTTGACCGTGACGCTTGGGATAGACTACTGTGTGTAATGGAACAAGTTCGTGTTCACCAAGGCTTGCCTAGTGAAATGCCTATTGACACTAATGATCCTAGATTCCCTGACCCTGCTGACGTAATCAATTTCGTAAAAGTAATTGTTGAGTATATAAACAAACTTGCTGAAAATCGTTTGGTAGTTGACCCTAGCGTACTTACGCCGTGGAAAGATAATATTTGGGGCGAAGGTGTTCGAGTTTGGCAAATATACTTGGACTCTATTACACCCATCGAAGTTTCATCAATATCTAACGGGGTGTCAGTAAAACAATATGAAGAACCCATTCCTAGTCCTCCGCCACATGAGGTTATGTGGACAGTCGGTGATCCAGTTTTAGGTGACGATGGTAATCCTGTTTACGACTCGACTGGTGCTCAAGTATTCGAAACAACATACAATGATGGTTGGGAATATACTGACTGGCGTAATTTACAGTCTATCAATATGGCGCACACCGTTGAAATGACTAAACACGCATTCAACACTAGGCAGTATCCAATGACATTGCCTTCAGGATTTACTGGTACAGTAGAGTGTTCTGATGGAGTAACTTATGGTTCAGGTGTGATTAATGTACCGCCTGGAATTTCAGTGTTTACAGTTACGTTTGTTAACTATCAACCTGCTAGTGCGTATACATTTACGATTGATGGTGTTACTGGTAACGGCGGTCCTTATGTTGCTCCTGTAGAGTTTACACAAGTAGCCTCAGTAACAAGTGTAGAAAGATTAGAAGGTGAACCTATAACACATGTAGTAAGACTAGATTCGCAAACATATTACTATCAGACGGATGGTGCAAGAACTATACCATTCTCTATATCACCTTCTGGGATTGATCCCGCTGAACCGTACATTGATTATTCTCCTGATGACATACACTTTACGAATAAAGTAGAATGGGACGCAACGGCGGGAACTTTACTTATACCTGAAGGAGTACTCAACTTTGAAATTATAGTACAAGGTGTAAGAGAGAGAATCGGATTTGAAACAACTAATCCGTTTGACAGTTTGAAAGACTCTGGTCCAGAAACATACACAATATCAGTTGGCGGTGTAACGGCAGTAGGCACAATTAATGATCCCGATCCAAGATACTGGACTGGACTAGAAACATTTGAAGTATCAGCAAGATTCGGATACGATGCACAATCCTTATCACGAGACCAAGTTATATTACATGCTAGACAATCGCATACGATGAATAATGGCACAGTTGAGGTTGTAGAAGACTCTATTGATATAGGTTCTAATAACTTCTTTTCTAACACTGACCCAATGAATACGATTGACTTCAAGGACAGATTGAATATAATGCCAACGCATCCTGCTGATATAGTTGAGTCTGATGAACCTGAATATTGGTTAGAAATTATTGGCACTCCTAATTCTGAAGGAGCAGTATTCTCGGGATTGTACAGCGGTCCTGATAAGGCTGACGATTTAGAAAACGCTTATCCAATCTATCTTTATAATATAGATGGGGATGTGTATGCTTCTACCTCACCTACTCTTGCTGAATTACAATCGGATATAACATCGAATCAATTCTCAATTACATTCGGTTTACAACTTGAGGTAGTCAAGGATGAAACAACTTTGGAAGTAACAAATGTTAATGTTACACTACATCAAATTTCAGGTAAACGAATGAGAAGTGGTTTCTTTAATGCCGGTAGCCAATTACGTATAGATGTGATGTTTGATTTGTTTGATTATGATGAAAACTTAAATCCTAATGATCCAGAATGGGTATCAAAACCTGAACCAAACACACAAAGTCAGTTATGGTCTTGGATGTTACAACAAGTAGAAAGTTTAACAATGGACTACTTTGAAACACGCAGTATTAACTTTGTTGGTTCTCCTGGTGTCGGATACAGTGGATTGAAGAATTTCTATCAGACCGTATATCGTTACAGTACGACAGCATTCCCAGGATATGAAAATAATGAATTCATTGTTATGGCAATGCGCAATGATGTTTACGCTTCAGTTGACATTAAACTAATGCTAGTAGACCGTTATGAAGCAGAAGAGTTTATCCCATACGAAGGTACATTCTATGCTTTGGATGGATATGACGCTGCCGAAGTAGACAGTGGGTGGCATTTCGGTGAAGAGTTTGACGATTTGGCAGCATTGTTCCCGAACGACAATACACAAACTGATCCTAACGCTCAAGGCGGCTATGTAAATAGTTTAACATCTGAAGAAGTTTCTGACTATGTAGCAGGACAATTCACTGCTTTGTTTGGTCATCGTAGAGATATTTCACGAGAGAGCACTGCTCCTTGTACAGGCACGCCATTTGGTGGTAACGCGCCTATGTATGTAGACATTACTGAATACCCACCAGAAAGATACTATGGTCCATACATCTGGAAAACAGAAGAGTATGTTGACGAAGCCGCTAACGGTAAATATATTAAGGAATAAAATTTATGAGTACAAATTACCCAAGAAAAGACATAACGGTTAAACTTGCTCCTAGTGATCCAACAGTTAATGTGACCGCTGTCGGTCCTCGTGAACTTCTACATGAAGAAATGGATAACAACTTTAGAGCATTGGCAACTGTTACAAACGTATACGTTGAAGATATCGACAACAGGTTGATTGCCGCAGAAAGCGATATTGACACACTTCAAAGTGATGTTACAACACTACAAGCAGAAATGCTTCTAGTGAGCCCGGATAATGTTGCGAACATTGCTGCACGAATAGAAGAAGTTGACCAAAGAGTTGCCAACGCAGAGTCAGTGTTGATAGCACATGAAATTGCATTGGCTGATTTGGCAAATGCCGTTGCAAATGTAAACACATTTGATAATCGTATAACATCAAATGAGCAATCCATTGCGGCATTGGAAACGCAAGCAAACAATCTTCAAACAGAACTAAATACTACACAACTTGCCGCACATACTATTTTTGATGGTATTAGTACATATATAGGTGAAGCATTAGGCGGAACAACTAGACAAGTGCCTGATCCGTTGAACCCGGGTTCTACCGTGACTGAAACATTCATAGGTCTAGAGGCAGCAATTGACCAAGCAGTACAACTCAAACAAGATTTGGATCCTGAGAGTTCTACTGCGAGTTTATCTGGTAATGTTCAAATGGATGTTGCGTTGTTAAAAATAGTAGACGATTTGCTACTTCCACAACTAACATCTACTCGTTGGATGCTACAAGACATTAAAGATATCATAGACTCACAGAATCCAAACATTAATATTTAATTTGACATTGGTCTCCTTTTTGTGTTAAAATATACTAAAAGGAGACCTTATTTGTGAATGATATCGAAACAAAACAAGAAACACTAGATTCAGCATTCGATTTTGCCAATGCAATGTATTCATACAATTTAGCAAAAGAGAATATCAAACTTAAAATAGACAATAGATTGGTGTACAGCGTCAATGGCGGAACCTTTTCAGTTACAACTGAATTCTTAAACTTCCTGTGCTTTGCTCTACAACATGGCGAAGATTCGCTTATCATGCTTGACAACAACCGTAATCCGATACTGATACCAGATGTTGAGGAATCGTTGGAAAAAGCAAAAACCATATACGATACTGTTATGGCACAAGCATACGAAGAACTTAAACAACTAGAATCATCAAGGAACATCAAACAGGTTTTTGACAAGTAATGAGTAAAGGCATTGTAATTCTAGCAAGAAACAATGAACACTATGACTATGCCAAAATTGCCGTACTATGCGCAAAGATGGCTAAAGAGCACCTGTGCCTCTACGATGAACTATGTTTGATTACTGATACACCAACATATAACGCTAGTAAAGAATCGATAGATAAAACATTTGATAAGGTTATCGAAGTAAACGATAATACACGACCATCTTATAGACGTTATCACGACACTCCCGAACGAGATATTGACGCACACTTTATGAACTTAGACCGTTCAGAGGTGTACGACTTATCACCATATGATGAAACACTATTGATAGATTCAGATTACTTAATTATGAGTAACGTATTGGATCAAGTATGGGGAAGTGTTAATGACTTTATGATACATTACGACTACTGTGACCTAGGGCACACCCATAACACTCGTAGAGCATACTTGGATGGTAACACGATACCTATGGCGTGGGCGACGGTTGTTTACTTTAGGAAGTCTGTGTACGCACAATCTGTGTTCACTATGATTAAACACATTCGTAAGAACTACAAATATTATTGTACATTGTTCAAAGCGAAAGACCATCTATATAGAAATGATTATGTATTTGCTATGGCATTACATATAATCAATGGCGGTCTAACGGATAAAGTACCTACCCTACCGAATAAATATTTGGTCAATAGTTTTGATATAGACGAAATATACAAATTTAAAAGCACCGAGGAAGTTATTATTCTTTGTGCTAAAAGACGAACATCAGAAAGAAAAAAACGGCGAATCAAAGAACAGCCGCAATATGACACTTATATGACTAGATTGTTAGGCGCAGACATACATATAATGAATAAAAAATCGTTGTTACGACATGCCGATGCACTATTAGAATTGTTGGAGAATCGCAATGTCTAAAGGATATATCGCAATAGCACAAAATAGCAGAGACGATTACCTAAGAATGGCATACGCTTTGGCTTTAAGTATTAAAGCAACTCAATTAGAAGTAAAAGATTTTTGCTTGTGTACAGACGAAACAACAGCAAAACTTATCACTGATGACCATAAAAAAGTATTTGACCATATAGTTATGGTTCCGGAAGTTGACACACGATGGAAAATCGACAACAAGTGGATGTACTACGACTTGTCGCCGTTCGATGAAACTATGGTACTTGACGTTGATATGTTATTCGTAGAACCCATAGATTTTTGGTGGGATACACTTCAAGAAAAGGATATGTGGTTACCAAATCACACATTAACATTTAGAGGCGAAGTTGTAAATGCAAATAACTACAGAATAAAATTTGTAGACAAAAAGTTGCCTAACGTATATACTAATATGATGTACTTCAAAAAAGGAGATTATGCGTTTCACTTTTTTAGAATGTTGAAACATATATTTCAAGACTGGAATCGCTATTACGAATCTTTCTTAGTTGGTCCTGGACAGGACAGTTTAAGTGCAGACTTAGCATATGCTTTTTTAATCAAGGTGTTAGGGATTGAGGGTGAAGTAACTGACCCTAGACCGACACCTACATTTGTACATATGAAAAGTAAAGTGCAAAATGTAAGAGGTGTTGAAGATAACTGGGAAGAATCATTGGGTTGTACACTAGGAGACGATTTGAGTTTGTATGTAGGTAACTACAGACAGACGATGCCATTCCATTATGTAAATAAGATGTGGTTAACAGATGAAAAGTTAAGTATATTAGAGAAAACATTGAATGATTAGTAGTGTTCCAGAGAACTATACAGGCGGACAAAAACGAATTGTTTATTTTACGGAAGTAGGTAACATTAAACAAATACTTGCCGCACCTAAAGAAGATGTGCCGGACAACGAAAGGTGCGCATGGTTCTCGTTAAAATCAGTAGCACCATTTCTAAACGGTCAAGAAGGTGTGACTAAATATAAGGTGGTGAAGCGTGATAGTGGCGGATACGATATTGTAAAAAGAAAAGCAACATTACCTAATATTGTAAGACTAAACCAAATATTTGAAATTAAAGATTCTGGTGATGCGGACGTTTCGTTGACTATTCATGATGGTGAGATGAAAATAGTTGCATCCGAAGAAATTATAGATGCGTATAAACATAACCCAACACATAAAAAAATAGTAATACTTAACGAAACACATCACTCGTTTTACATTACAGTTAAGAATAGACCCGAATTTCTAATTGAAACTATTCAAATAGAGTTAGATGATTTGGTTCGTGGTGTAGAATGTAAAGCGCCATTCAACCATGATATAAACAACGTTAGTATAAGAACACGAAGATTTTTTGATACATATTCAGTGGAGACAAAGTAAATGATAGTTAGAACAGGCGATTTGGATATCTTCTATATTTCATATGATGAACCAAATAAAGAAGAACATTGGGCAGATTTAAAGAACAAATTCCCATTTGCTAAACGAGTAGATGGAGTCAAAGGTTTCGATAACGCACATAAAGAATGTGCAAGACAGTCAACCACTGACCGTTTTATTACTATAGACGGCGATAACATCGTGGACCCTGCATTCTTTACATTGGAAGTATCAATTCCGGAAGACACTGATATGGCAAAATCTGTTATCTCATGGTCTGCTAAAAACTCAGTTAATGGACTTGTCTATGGTAATGGCGGTATTAAATGCTGGCCTCGTGAACTTGTTTTGAATATGAAAACACACGAAGAGGCAGAAACTGAGTCAATGAAGATTGACTTTTGTTGGGATCTCGAATACATTCAAATGAACAACACGTACTCAGTTATCTTTAACTCTGGTTCACCATTCCAAGCATTCCGTGCAGGATACCGAGAAGGTGTAAAAATGTCTCTGGATCGTGGGTACAGAGTACATCTAAGTGAGTTTAAAACTAAGATATGGCCTAAGAACTATGAACGACTTATTACTTGGTGTAATGTAGGCGCTGATGTAGAGAACGGTTTGTGGGCAATTTATGGGGCACGATTGGGTTGTTACGATGTAAACTTTAACAGTGAATTCAAAACAGAATTCATTTCTGACTTTGAATGGTTTAGTGACTACTTCACAAACACCGTGTTGGCTAATATTGGTGAAGGTGACGAACTTTGTTCACGCAGTGGTGTTAAATGGGATTACGATAACTTATACAATGAAGCAGTAAAACTAGGACAGTTATTGGATCAACGAATGGATCTAGAGTTGTGTGAACCCACACCGGAAGTTTCACGATTCTTCAAGCGAGTATATACTAATGCACCGCGCAACCCAGGTCTAACAGCAAAAGAACGACAGATAGGTTCTAAATGAGTCAAGAACTAGAACGTATAAAAAATGTAATGGACATTACAGATGAAGCCATTAGCCCGACATTTTGTTTGGCAAAGTGGCATCATACAACATTGTACTTACAAACAGGTGAAACACATAGTTGTTATCATCCGCCACCACATCGTATCCCAACAGGTGAGTTGGTAGGGAATCCAAGCGCACTTCATAATACACGACAGAAAAAGCAAGAACGAAAAGATATGCTAGAAGGTAAACAACCTTCTGGTTGCTCATACTGCTGGCGTATAGAAGCAATGGGTAAAGATTATATTTCTGACCGTAAAATTAAGACAGCAAGTATATACACGCCTGAACGATTGGAAGAAATCAAAAATGCTGACTTTGATTTGAACATCAATCCAGAATATATTGAAATATCATTCAGCAATGAGTGTAACTTTCGTTGCGGCTATTGTCATCCTAAAGCAAGTAGTCGATACTGGAATGAAATTAAAAAGCATGGTCCGTACTCTATGAGTACAGAACATAGAGCAGACATAGATTGGTTTACACTCTTTCATAAAGAAGAATCTAATCCATACGTTGACGCGTGGTGGGAATGGTGGCCTGAAGTAAGTAAGACACTTAACATACTACGTATCACAGGCGGCGAACCACTGCTACACCGCAGTACATGGGAACTATTTGAGCAACTTGACAAAGATCCTAAACCACATATCCAAATTGAACTTAACAGTAATCTTGGTGTGAAGAATGCACTGGTAGTCAAACTAGCAGACACGGTTAAACGACTAAAAGCAGAAGGTAAAATTAAAAGTTTTAAACTGTATTCGAGTATTGATACATGGACTAAGCGAGCAGAGTATACCCGTGATGGTCTTGACATAGAACTATGGGAACAGAACTTAGATTACTATTTGAGTAATACTGGACTTCCAATTACATTTATGATTACATTTAATATCTTTTCAGTGACAAGTTTTCAAACATTGTTAGAAAAGATACTAGAGTGGAGGACTAAATATAATTCAGATGACAACGAGACGCAATGGCAAAGAGTTCGTTTTGATACACCGCACTTAAAAGAACCTCTATTATACGATATGAATATTCTACCTAAAGAACAGTTTATGCCGTATATGCATAGTCATTTAGAATTCATACATAATAATATGGATGAGAATGATAGAATGAAATTTAGTCCGTTAGAGTACGAAAAATTTAAACGAGTGGTTGACTATATGGAAAGTACTCGTTATGAACATGCGAAAGAATTAGAAGCACGAAAAAACTTCTATCGTTGGTTCACTGAACATGACAAACGTAGAGATACTAATCTAGTAAAAACATTCCCTGAAATGGAATCGTTTTACTTACTATGTAAAGAATTAACTGAATCTTGAGGATATACTGAATGAGTAACATTGGATTTATAGGTACAGGTAAGTTGGGACTACCATGTGCTGAAGCAATCGCACAAAAAGGACACAATGTAGAAGGCTATGATGTAATGGAATGTCCTAGCGAATTTGTTAAACAAGTTGACACAATTGAACAACTAGTACAAAACAAAGACATTGTATTTGTTGCTGTGCCAACGCCACATGACCCAGCATACGATGGTAACGCCCCTACAGCACACTTGGAACCAAAAGATTTTGGATATGACATTGTAAAAGAATGTATTACTGAAGCAAACAAATACATGACGCCAGACCAGTTATTGGTTCTTATTTCTACTGTACTACCTGGCACAACACGCCGAGAGTTTGTTGACTTAGTAACTAACACACGATTTGTATACAATCCGTATCTAATTGCTATGGGGTCAGTGGCATGGGATATGGTTAATCCAGAAATGGTAATGATTGGCACACAAGACGGCAGTGAAACAGGTGATGCGAAACAACTCATTGATTTTTACAAGACCGTGATGGAAAATGACCCTCGTTACATTGTAGGTACATGGGATGAATGCGAATGTATTAAAGTGTTCTATAACACATTCATCAGTGCTAAGATTGGTCTGGTAAACATGATTCAAGATGTAGCAGAGAAGCAAGGTAATATCAATGTTGATGTAGTTACTGACGCACTTGCCAATTCTACAATGCGTATCATGGGACCACAATATATGACTGCTGGTATGGGCGATGGTGGTGCTTGTCACCCACGAGATAACATTGCGTTGCGCTACATGGCACAAGAATTAGATTTGGGTTATGATTTGTTTGATTCTATAATGAATGCTCGTGAAATTCAGGCAGAGAATCTAGCAAAAGAATTAGTCAAACATGCTGAAGAAAATAATCTGCCAATATGGATTCATGGTAAAGCATACAAGCCTGGTGTGCCATATCTAGCAGGTAGTTACTCTATGTTGATTGGACATTATGTAGAACAGATGGGACACAGTGTACATTACATTGACCCTGAAACGGGTGATACTGAAGAGCCTAGTGGCCCTGCTGTATTTCTAATGGCGCATAGTGCGAGTACAACGTACAAGTACATGACAGAAGAAGGTGACGGCAACGATAAGTTGTATTGTGTTATTCCTGCTGGAAGTGTTGTAATTGACCCTTGGCGTAAGTTTAGTTCGAATGCCAGTAAGGTAATTCATTACGGTAACACACGAGGACGATAATGTTACCTGCTGTATTGTTTAATCGTGGAAACATATACAACATAGACTATGACAGTACGCAGTATGAATATTTTCAGAATGCGTACAATAGTTTAAATTACTTTGAAATAAAACCTCAACAATATATTGTTTATGGAAACAAGTATGTTGTGTTTATGGATGTAGAAACCGACTTTAAAGATGATGGAGTATTCAAATATTCCTTTTGTAAACCTGTGGACAACGCTCCTGATATTGAATTAGATGCTAGATTATATGAGGATTCGGGAGAAGGATTAGTACATTGGATTATCAATTGGACAACTGAATCATTTACTTATGACCACATAGATTTTGATATTTTAATAAAATCTCTTAATGTTAAATCACCTTCTCAAATAACATTGGTAACCGGTGCATACCTTGAGCAAGAGTTTATGCCTCAAGAAATGATTGATAATGTACAATCTCGAGGAGTTAATTTATTATCCGGTGATACACTACGATATGTTTTGTTCACAGATGAAAACATAAGATACAATAAAGAACATTTCTATAAAGCACGAATAGAGCAGATAGAACGAAAACTAAAACCACGATTTAGAAGTGTATGTTACAACCGTAGAGCAAGACCGCACCGTATATTGATACTGGCACATATGAGAAGTAAGGGTTATATAGACAGTTGTATTCACAGTTTGGGAGACCATGCACCTCGAGGTGAAGGGAATTCATACTCTAAAAACGAACCGTATTTTGATTATTTGTCAGACGATGTAGATTATTATATAAACCATGAAGGATTTGTTACACCGGTCATAGGAGAACAAGATATAGACCTTGATTTCAATCATGCTCCTACAGTTTTCTTACCACACGCTATGAATAGCACACTACATATAGTAACAGAGACAGTGCCGGAAGTACCATACAACTCTTCTTTTATAACGGAAAAATCTTACAAACCGTTTCTTATGATGCAACCTTTCATACAATTCGGTGATGTAAACAATATAGAAGTATTACGTAGGAAAGGTTTTAGAACATTTGACCGTTGGATTAACCACGACTACGATAAAGAACCAGACCATAAGACCAGAATGATAAAGTTTTTAGCAGAGTTAGACCGTCTTCATTCTATGTCAGATGAATGGTGGTCAGAAACACTAATAGAAATGTTGGGAGATTTGACTTATAACTTTGAGCAGATGCATAAACAGGATAAAGACCCCTTTGCACCTGCGTGTGATTTGATACCTATACTAACCCAGTTTAAACAATCTTAACATAGTTTAAACGTGTTTCTGGGATAGATTTTGTTTTCCAATCCACTCCGCATGATTTGATTTTAGCAGTTATACGGTATGAACCTTCAATGTTGCAAAAATCATTTTTAGATGTAAAGAATGAAACCAAGTCGTTAGTGTTTGTGATAGCAGATACATTATAGCCTGGATAACCACGAGATTCTACAACACGGATATTTTCTAGTATGAGTGTAAGTTTGTCACCGGGAACACCCAAATGCTTACTATCTGTTGCACGTAGATTAACATCACTGTTGCGAATTTCATTTTCTACATAGTACGGAGCATAAGCCAAACAACCAATATTACGGCGACTAACCTCACTATTTGCTATTGCTTCTGTAATAGATATTTCAAAACTTGTCAGGTGGTCAGACAATGCTTTGAATGCAAGATTAGTTTCCAGTGTAGAAATGAATTCTTTGGCTTCTTCTAACCGTTCTTCTACTAGTTCAGGGTAATTTGCCATAAGTATGAGAATAGTATCGCGGTTTGACCAACGAACTATTACATAACTTTCGTATGGTTTGTCTGGGTCTGTATTACGATATTCATTGCCACGCTTAACATATGTACCGTTGATATCTTTTGCTACCAGTGAAGCCGCAACTAGAGTAGACAAGTCATAAGATGATGCAGGAGCGAATGATTCTGACATACCCAGGACGAGTTCAGTACCACGATATTCCCGAGTAGTTACTTCTTTGAATTTAGATTCATTCATGTTCTATCTCCTTAACTCAATACTGAACAAGTATAACATATTTAGTATAGTTGTCAACCTTTTTTTGATAAATAAAAGTAGACATATTACAAACAAGGGAGGTTTATATGGCCATTAAATTTAATAACGTACATGTGACAAGACAAGTCGCATACATGGCAGGTGAACTACCAACACCACCTGCTCCGGTATACACAACAGCAACATTAAGTAAAACACTAGACGATCCGATTGGATTCAGTACAAGTGCTGGTGATGTGTTCGGTTGGTCAGTAAGTATTTCTGGTAATTACGCCGTTGTCGGCGCACCTTACGAAGACGATGCTGGTGGTGCCCAATCAGGTAAAGCATACGTCTTTGATGTGGCAACTGGTAATCTACTGCATACACTAGACAATCCAAACGCATATGGCACAAGTGCTAATGATCAGTTCAGTTATACATTGGCAGTGGATGGTAACTACGCCATTGTTGGAGCATATTATGAAGATGATGCTGGCGGTGTTGACTCGGGCAAAGCATACATCTACGATGTAACTACTGGTAACTTAGTACATACACTAGATAATCCAACTGCATTCAGTACAAGTGCTGGTGATAATTTCGGAGAATCAGTGGCAATTAGTGGTAATTACGCCATTGTTGGAGCGCGTTTAGAAGATGACGCAGGCGGTGCTGCTTCGGGTAAAGCCTACATCTTTGATGTTACAACTGGTAATTTAGTACACACACTAGATAATCCAAATGTATTCAGTACAAGTTTAAATGATACTTTTGGTGAAGCAGTATCTATATCTGGCAACTATGCTATCGTTGGTGCCAGTTTAGAGGATGATTCAAGCGGCATTAGTTCAGGCAAAGCATACATATTTGATGTAACAACTGGTAATTTAGTACACCAATTAGACAATCCAAATGCATTCAGTACAAGTTTTGCTGATGGATTCGGCGGATCAGTAAGTATTTCTGGTAACTATGCAATTGTAGGCGCATATGCAGAAGACGATGCTGGCGGTTCGGGTTCAGGCAAGGCATATATCTTTGATGTTACAACTGGCAACTTACTACATACACTAGATAATCCAACTGCATTCGGTACAAGTGCTAGTGATGAATTCGGTTACGCAGTGGCGATTAGTGGTAACTATGCTATTGTCGGAGCATACGCAGAAGATGACGCAACCGGTGCTAATTCGGGCAAAGCATATATCTTTGATGTGACTACGGGTAACTTAGTTGCTACATTAGACAATCCAAACGCATACATTCCGATTGCAGGTCTTAATGATCAGTTCGGTAGGTCAGTGTCGATTAGTGGTAACTACGCAATTGTAGGTGCGCAGTACGAAGATGATGCGAGCGGTTCGGGATCAGGTAAAGCATACATATTCGAATTGAGTTAAGTAACCACTACTCTTAAACAAACCCGCTACTATGGCGGGTTTTTAATTGATAAATAAACTACACAGTTAATACTTAAAGGAGATCATTAATGATATATGTTAACGGATGTGGTTACACCGAAGGGCACACGCTAGAAGATAAAACCAAATCATGGCCTTACATTCTAGGAAAGAAAATAAATGTAGAAGATAACAAAATCTTTATTGAAGCAGACTACAATGTAAGTAACCAATACATTGTGCGCTCAACTATTTCTACATTATGCGAATTTATTAATCGCGGAGAAAAACCTGAAATGGTTGTTATAGGTTTTACAGACCTTGCACGAAGAGAATTTTTCCATGCAGAAACCGCACATTTGGTTCACGGTATACCTCGAGGCGAATATATTCCAAATCCTGAATTCAGTGACGAGTCAAACGAACGCCTAGATATACTAAACAAAATTTACATGACAGACTTGTACGCACCAGTATACGACTTCCATGTATTCATGAACCAGGTTATTTTACTACAAACGTTCTTCGAGAAACACGATATCAAATATATAATGTTTAGTGCAAAGAACTTTACTAATGACCTACTAGATGACACTGATTTAGGTGATTTATGTATTCAAGCAAAACTAACACACTTGTATTCCATGATTGATAGGAAAAAACTAGTTACTAACACAACTATGTTCCGATACATCTATGAGAATGATAAGTACAACGGGGATAAAGAAGATCCATTGAATATGTTCCCTAATGAAGAAGCACATTCAGATTGGGCGGACATATTGTTTGATTTAATTCAACGATAATACACGGAGGTGAATTATGAGTGAAGAACAGCCATTAGAATGGCATAAATCAAGTAAGAAACCTACACCTAACTCGAATGAAGATAACAATAAAAAGCCATCAGTTTGGCAAAAAATTAAGAAGCAAGTGTCTGATATGATAGAAAATCGTAGATTACGAAAAGAGTATAAGGCACGTGTGAAGAAAATGAAAGAACAAGATCCGTTTATTTATAAGTGAGTTTTACCATGAAAGTTTTGGGAATATCAGGTGCCTTAAATCACGATGCGGCTATCTCTGTTGTGGATAAGGGTGAAATACTATTTGCTGCACACAGCGAACGGTACAGTAAAAAGAAAAACGATCCTTTACTTAACAGTGAAATCATCCGTGATGCCCTGAAGTACGGTAAACCAGATGTTATTGCCTGGTACGAAAAACCTATACTAAAAAAAGTTAGACAATTTTTAGCAGGTCAACGCACGTTGGCATTCGATTTAGACGAATTGCCTAGCCGATACTTAAAACAATTTCCGGAACTTCATGGTATCCCAATTGTGTATCAAACTCACCACTATACTCATGCTGCCAGCGGTTATTTTACTTCGCCATTTGATAATGCTGCGGTTGTGGTTATAGATACTATGGGTGAGTTTGAAACACTTACTATTTGGGAAGGTAAACAACAAAACCTAAAAAAAGTATATGCACAAAAGTATCCTAACAGTTTAGGTTTATTCTACACTGCTATGACTCAACGTTTAGGTCTTAAACCTCTCGAAGATGAATACATACTCATGGGTATGGCAGCATACGGTGATCCAGACAGGACTGTTCAAGGTAAACCATTGTGGCGACATATGATGGATACATTTAATATCGTTGTTCATCCTCAACTGTCAAAAACAAATCATCCTATTGCTTTTTGTGATGAAGTGGGATTCGATGAACTTATAAAAATAGGTTTGAATCTACACAAAGGATGTAACTGGTATCTGCCCAATTTAAAATCGGAACAGGATCATTTCGATTTAGCAGCCGCAACACAAAAAGTTTACACTCTACTACTTAAAGAAGTTATTGCTTACGCTAAGTTTTTAGTAGACAGTGATAACTTAGTAATCATGGGCGGTTGCGCACTCAATTGTTCTGCTAATAGTGAAATTACAGGATCATATGAGAATGTTTGGATTATGCCAAATCCAGGAGATGCTGGAAGTTGTATCGGTGCAAGTCAACGCTTTATGAATGAGCGAATCAATTGGGATACTCCATATCTTGGTTACGACATTGAAGGCGAATATCCAGTGGAACCTGTATTGGAAGCATTGCTAAACGGTGACATAGTTGGTATTGCTAGTGGCAAAGCAGAGTTCGGTCCGAGAGCATTAGGCAATCGTACTTTAACCGCAGACCCACGTGGCAATCATATCAAAGACAGAATGAACGAAATCAAGCAACGTCAAAAGTTCAGACCTTTCGCTCCTATGATTATGGAAGAACATGTTCACAAATATTTTGAAATGCCAACAAACATAAGAACATCGCCTTACATGCAATTTGTAGCCAAGTGTAGAGATCCGGAACAGTTCCCTGCAATTATACATGCTGATGGTACTAGTCGTGTTCAAACAGTGAATGCAGAACAACATCCAGGATTGTATCAATTGCTTAAACGCTTTTATGAAGAAACTGGATGCCCGATGCTAGTGAATACTTCACTCAATATCAAGGGGCAACCAATTGTAAACGATGAAAATGATGCAGCCGAATTTGAAAAACATTACGGTATAAAAGTCTTTACTTCCCTATAATATTTGTGCTATAATTTAAGATAACAACTCTATCTCTGGAGGAAGTACAATCCAATGAACGATTACGAAGTATTTTATACGCACGATATTTTAAACATAGAGCACTGGGCAGAACAATGCGAGACTGAAATGTTTTGGTTAGTAGACCATCAAGTATCACCATTCTTAGACTTGATGGAAGATTACTGGCCAGATGACGAAACACTTATACACAACTTTAGTGTTCTGACAGTAGATGGGCACAAGCATGTTGCAGGTGTAAGACTTGTGCCTAAAGAGTATGATACTGACCGTGAACTAAGTTTCCAAGAAGTCATGGGCGATTGGAATCCATATCAACTTATTAAGGCTTATACTGTAGAAGAAGCATTGCCATTTGCTAAAGAGTATCGCTTCTTTGTAATCTCTCCTGATGTAGAAAAAACTTCGATTGATACCCGTAACTATTGTACCTCTACATGGCAAAGTAGTATACTTAACGTAACTAACTATTGGCAAGATATGTCTACTGATGGTACTAATATGGGGTACGGTGGTGTTGTATTGTCTAACAAAGATTACTCGCCTGACAACATATTCTTTAATGAATATTCGGCATGTGAACGAAAACCATATGACATAGTGTTTATGGATTACAACGAACCGTTTGCTGATGAAAATTATGCTAAACTGATATCACGTTTCCCTAGAGCAAAACGAGTATCAGGTGTTAAAGGAATCTATCAAGCACATATGACCGCATCCCGTATTGCCGAAACAGAAATGTTTTGGGTCGTAGATGCTGATGCGATTATAGATCCAACGTTTAAGTTTGACTATTGTCCATCATTGTGGAACCGTGATACTGTACATGTATGGCATAGTCGTAATTCAGTTAACGGACTTGAGTACGGTTATGGCGGGGTGAAACTATTCCCAAGAAAAGCGTTTGATGATGCAGATGAAAACGGAGTGGATGTTACTACAACTGTAGCAGATAAACTTATAGTAGTAGATACTGTATCAAATGTTACACTTATTGATTATGATGAATTCACTGCTTGGAAGTCTGCATTCCGTGAATGCGCTAAACTTGCATCAAGTATAATTAAGAATAGTAACGATAATGATAATGAAGAACGATTGAATGCGTGGCTGAATGATAATAATGAATCACCATTTGCTAAACAAATTCATCAAGCCGCAACATTAGGAGCAGAGTTTGGCAAATCAAATCCTGATATATTGCAACTTATAAACGATTATGATTGGATACGACAACAATATACTGAGGCAACTAAATGAGTAAACGCAAAGTCATCCCAATAGATGAACTATATAAAACAGTAGGAATAGACACGCCTCGTACAGATTCGGTAACTACAACTGATAGCGGATTAGAAATTACTGAAAGTGTTGACATCCCAAAAAGAGATTGGGAAGGCGCAACACCCAACAATTTACGTTATGACCATATAGCAATACAAGAATCTATTAGTGAACGTAATGCAAACCAACAAATTCGTAACTATCGTGGTGCTATGGATTTCTTATCATGTGTTGATTTGCCTTATGGTAATAAAACAACAGGCAGAGTAAAGTCTATCATATCTAAATATTCAAACATAGACTTGACAGAATTCTTAAAACAAGAAAATGCCATGATATATAAAATGTTTGTGAGGATTATAAAGCAGTATGTGAGGTCTAAGTATGATGGTACAACATATTTAATAGGTGACGGTATAGGATTACTTGCGAGCGTATTAGATGATTATGACATTATAAAAGAAAACAAAGTACGCAATATAGATTTAGATCCTGTAGGTCAATTTGTATTCGATTTTATGTTTACTCGTGAGGCAAGAAAAGATTGGCAGTTTAAAGCGACAACTGAAGATGCGTTCCATATAAATTATGAGTCGCATGATTTTAAGTGTGTATTATCTGACAATACTGAAAGTCCAGCATTTAATGAACGACCTGGAGTCATTATTAATATGGCGCTAAGTAAGATAGGTAGAGTTCAAGAATGGTATGATTTAATCACCGATGGCGCTGACCAACTATTAATTCTTGTGGGCGAAAAAGAAACGCCCAAAAGTAAAGTAGAACAGTCGTTTGAAGATATAGAAGAATTTGACAACGCATTGCCAATGGAACGTGTTATTGCATTACATAAACTAGAAATTGGTAAACGAGCATTTTACATTAAAATAGGATATAAAAAGTGTACACATACAACGACATTACGACGGTTCACCTAGAAATTACACAACGCTGTAATGCGAGTTGTCCCATGTGTGACCGCAACGAAAACGGCGGCGCAGTAAACCAGCATTTTCGAGGCAACGAAAAAGAACTATCATTAGAAGATTGTAAGCGTATATTCAAACCTGAGTTTATCAAACAACTTAAAACAATGTATATGTGCGGTAACTTAGGCGATCCCATTGTCGCAAAAGATACACTAGAAGTATTCAAATACTTTAGAGAACATAACCCAGATATGTGGTTAAGTATGAATACAAATGCGGGAGCAAAAGATGAGGCTTGGTGGAAAGAATTGGCGCAAGTGTTTGGTAGAATGGGCACTGTCATCTTTAGTGTGGACGGTCTTAGTGATACTAACCATATCTATCGTCAAGGCGTAAAATGGGATAATGTCTATCGTAACATGAAAGCATTTATATCCGCTGGTGGTCGAGCACGATGGGATTACATCATATTCCAACATAATGAACACCAAGTAGATGAAGCGGAAGAACTTGCGCAAACGATGGGATTTGAACGATTCCAAAAGAAAAAGTCGGGACGTTTTATAGTATCGACAGGAGACAAACTGAAAGATTCACACCAAGCACAGAACAGAAAAAAAGAAAAGACCGCAGTAATAGCGCAACCTAAACAACAGGACAATCAAAACTTAGCACTACTCAAAACAAAAGAGATAGAAAAAACATACGGTAGTATGAAAGAATACTACAATCAATGTGGTATTAACTGTAAAGTAAAAGCGGAAGGTAACATCTTTATTACCGCAGAAGGGTTGCTAATGCCATGTTGTTGGACAGCAGGACGTATGTATAAATGGTGGCACCCAGACTTTCGTGTAGAACAGATATGGGATTTTGTTGACCGTGCTGGTGGCAAAGAAGGGATAGATGTAATCAACAATGATTTACGTGATGTAATGGATAACGGTACATTACTTAAAGATATAGAGAACAGTTGGAGTATTAAAGGTATAGACAACGGTAAGTTGGGAGTATGTGCTATGAAGTGCGGAGACAAATTTGACCCATTTGGAGAACAGTTTAAATGATGGATATAGGTACACTGCTAGATAGATTCGAAACACTTTACCCCAATAATGAGGTTATGGCTGATTTACGTAGGTCATACACTGACAATGACTTGAGTAGTATTTTTCGTTTGATGAAAGATGAACCAACTGTATCGTGTGATATGGAAGAACTACGTAAAGCAGTCATGGAACAAAATCTACATAGTATCTTTAGAGTTGCTGGTAAAGCAGACAGCGACTTGAAAAAACTTATACTTGAAGATAACATATGGAAGTTATGGCCATTACTTGAAGAATCAGTGGGCAAAACACAATTCATTGCTGCATTTAAACGTTTATACAATGATAATATAGAAATAAATGATGATTGTTTTGCTCGCGGACAATTACAAAGTAAACTGTGGTTAGTAGACGAACTATCAAACGTAACAGATGATATCGGTACAGTATTCTTATGTGCTGGGTGGTATGGTACATTGGCAACATTATTATTTGAGAGTGATATTAACATTGAAAAAATAAGAAGTTTTGACATAGATGATTCGTGTTTCACTATTGCTGAATTGTTTAATAAACATTGGGTTATTGATGATTGGAAGTTTAGAGCAGTTACAGCAGATATACACGATATAAATTTTGATACACATGTTTACAATTTAACTAACAGTAAAGGTGAAATATTTCAAGTTACAGACTCGCCCGATAGTATTATAAATACAAGTTGCGAACACATAGAAAACTTTTCCGAATGGTATGCGAAAATACCAGAAGGTAAACTAGTTATACTTCAAGGTAATAACTTCTTTGAAATACCCGAACATGTAAACTGTCATAAAACATTGAATGATTTTAGTGAATCTATGCCTATGACCACTACCTTATATGAAGGCGAATTAGTATTACCTGACTACACACGATTTATGAAAATAGGCTATCGTTAATGTACTTAAACTTTGATGAAATAACAAAGATACAAATTGACCACACATCTCGTTGTAACCTAGCATGTCCGCAATGTGCCAGAATAGTTGACGGTAAAACTGTAAACCCTAGTATGCCTATTACAGATTTGACATTGGATGATTATAGGATATTGTTAGAACCATTCGGAAAAGATAACCGAGTCGTATTATTTCATTGTGGCAACTACGGTGATGTTCTAGTAAGCCCTACATTTGATGAAACATTTGAATACAGTATCAATCACCCGGGAGTCAAGAAAATACGTATAGCAACTAATGGTAGTGCTAGAACACCCGAATGGTGGTCTAACCTTGCTAAACTAGGCGGTGATAGATTAAATGTTATATTCTCTGTTGATGGTCTCCGTGATACTAACCACATATACCGTGTGGGTTCTAATTTTGAAAAGATAATGGAAAACGCACAAGCATTTATTGACGCAGGTGGTATTGCAGAGTGGGCTTACATTGAATTTAAGCATAACTATACACAGATTGAACAAGCAGAGAGTTTAGCAAAGAAAATGGGTTTTGTCAAGTTTTCCGCCAAATACACTGCTAGATTTGCCGAACAGGATCAGAAATCATTAGAGACACGTAAAGGTACGGTAGTAGAAGAAAAAGAAAATCAAAACACACGTGATAAGATTGATATACGGAAGAAATTTTCAAGTTTTGATGAATATGTCGAAAACGCACCTATAACGTGTAAATATAAACGTGATAAAACTGTGTTTGTTGATATGTGTATGAGGTTATGGCCATGTTGTTGGATGGGAGCCCCTAAATACTTTAATACGAAGACCCCACAAACTGCTAGTTTCGAACATTTATTTTCTCTATATGGTGAAGATTTTAATGATATGAGACAGCATGGTTGGGATGTATTAAATCATGAATATTATACCGATTATTTAGAACGTTCTTGGAATAATCGTGATGACAAGTTTAAACGAATATACACTTGTGGTAGAACATGCGGTGACAAATTTGAATTTAGTAGTGGTCACGGCAAAAATATAAAGAGTGAAGATTTGAAATGAGTGATAAGCCAAAAACAAACCCATGGTGCCCGTTACCGTGGATGGGATTGAATGTACGAAACAACGGTGATGTACGAGTATGTTGTAATGCCAACGTATCCAAGACGCAAGGTTTAATA
>Ga0209961_1000011_pt1 | contig 75428 bp, 86 predicted proteins | sample SalPonA_B_H2O_MG_FD_185719 | JGI IMG/M metagenome (GOLD analysis project Ga0209961, IMG submission 185719) | Water microbial communities from South San Francisco under conditions of wetland restoration - Salt Pond MetaG R2A_B_H2O_MG (SPAdes)... | ecosystem: Environmental > Aquatic > Non-marine... | reverse complement strand
AGAAAAAAAAATAATTTTTTAAAAACTTTCTTTTGAAAGAAAAAAGTGTCAGAAAAAAAATAATTTTTAGAGAGTTTTAGTGGAATATATGCGGCCTGTTCCATTAAATGTACCACCGTACCCACTGTTTGAAGAGATGGTCCTTGAGTTGAGAATTGGTAATTTAGATCTGTTATTTAAACCACCCCCGCTGTTGGAACCACCCCTGTTACTGTTATTGAATTTTTCTTTCTTGAAGAGGTAGTAAACTATTATCAAACACGCTATACCCGTAATAATGCTAAACCATATAACACCGATGTTTGTTCTTTTCTTAATACCTGGTTCACCAACAGTAGATTCTTCGACCTCTATTGGTTCGACTGGGAGTTCGATTTGCTTTTCTTCTTCCGCCATTTATACTATACAACGATAAAATTTAAAAATGATGATAACATTTTTAAATTTTATGTTTAAATTTTACAATACTTAAGCAAAAATAAGCTTAGTTGGAGAAGGCCAAACCGCCCATGCCGCTTTGGATGCGGAGAACGTTGTAGTTGGTCGCGAACATACGGAGAGTGGTCTTTTGAGTACCGGAGCGCGCCTTGATAGCGACTTGGGCATTGTCAATACGAGAGAAGTTGCAGGTGCCAGTTGGTTGGTGTTCTTCTGGCTTGAGCGCGAAAGAGTACGCGTAGACACCTGGCGATGGGGAACCGGAGTGGTGAACGAATGGTTGCACTTGGTTGAAGTACTTACCCGATTGCTCTTTGAATCGGTCTTGACCATTGAGAACCAAACGGAAGGTATCAACAGTACCGTCGATGTCTTCGCAGAAGGAGTCGGCGGCACCGTCAACCGCAAGCATTGGCGCACCGGCGAGGGAGGTGGAGATGAAGCAGTTGGATTCGATCGTGAATCGGGCAACGTTCGCGGTAACAGTTGGCGCCGCGTTGGAGGTGTTCCAGGTGTCGGTACCGTCATCCAAGCAGAAGACGAGTTCCTTCACTGGGTGGTTGTAAGAAAGCCGCTTTTGGACTTCCGAACCGGCGGTGACGGTGTCAGTACCGGTGTGTTGGACTTGCTCGATGAGGTATTCGTGGCCCTTTTGCGCGAAGCGACGACGTTCCTCGGTGTCGAGGTAAATGTAGTTCGCCCAGACCTTGAATACGGAACTGTCGGCGACGGTCGAGAAGGTGCTCGACAAATCGAAGTCGAGACGAACTTCGTGGTATTGGAGGGCAATCAAAGGCAACGCCAAACCTGGGTTGCGATTGAAGAAAAAGATCAAGGGCAAGAAAATCTTATCGTCAGCACGGATCGCAGTAGTCATCTTACCGTAGTTCGCTTTCTTGGACTCGTCCAAGTAAAGCTCGGAGTACAAACGCCACCACTTTTGGTAGTGCTTGTCGATGCGCTGACCACCGATGGACAATTCAACATCCTTGACAGCACGCTCCGCGAGCCACGCGTCGTCGCTAGCAGCGCCGGCACCAGCCTTGAGTTCGACGTACATGTCGGCGACCAAATCACCGTTACGGGCGACGGTCACGGAAACGCGGCCATCGTTACCTGGGGTACCGTTGACGGTTTGTTCGATGTTTTCCATAGCGAAGTTGGTGTGACGCTTGTACACCGCTTGGAAGAAAGTAACTTTTGGGTTACCCGTAAGATAGACATCTTGGGCACCGTACGCGACGAGTTGCATGAGACCACCGGCCATTGTGAGTTTTTTGTACTATATACAGAGAAAATAATTTTGCGAAAAAACTCAGTTTGATTTTTCCTGGTGTAATGTATAATGTCTGAACCAACTATCGATATAGAGGAATCTGAATCCGAGTATGAAACCGAAAGTGAACTCGATGTTCAGATCGACGAATCCATTTCACCCGAAACTGTCGAGGACGAGGAAGACGAAATCCCAGAGTGGGCTGTCACTGGTGAAGAAGAACCCGATGTTGTCGGTCATATGACGAATGTTGCGGCATCTCTGTTTTCCACGGAAGAGGGTGAGACTGTATGTAGTGCCCTGGTGTCTATATCTAAACAACTCGAAACACAAAATCGAATCATGATAAAAATTTTGGCTCAACTCCAAAAATCTACTTAGAAAAATAACCCGTATATCTCGTAAGGAGCTAATGTTGGACACGCATTTTATAAATCAAGATGCGAACCCGACTGAGACGAATCAAGTAATGTGGATGAATCACATTCAGAGTCTCAATCCGGAACAGCTCATCAATCTTTTAACCCAATTGGAAGACATGTGGGACATCTCTCGGAAAAATGACGAAGCGGTATCCTTTCAACTGGGTTTTAAAAATTTCTTTGCATTCGATGAACTCGATTCCGAAACTTGTTTACCGAATAATAACATTGACATCGAGAGTATCTCGGCGAAGCACCAACGCTTAAATTTGCAACTGGGACAATTGTATCATAGAGCAAATGCTATGAAGATTCTTGATCTTGACGATGGAGATGACATGAAGATTTCTACAAGAATTAATAGATTAATAGATCAAGTTGATGACGCGTGGCAGATTGTATTCAGACACACAAGAATATTCGAGCGTATCAATAATCCGACATATATACCCATTAATCCAGAAACAGACCCTTCTATTTTTAGATGTTCAACTTTACCTACTAATATGGATGAATTGAGCCCATATCAACAAGCAATTCTTACCATTCTCAAGAAACTTTACGAGGGAAACATCAAAAGATACAAAGGACACTGCTGCAGACAAATCCGCACAGTTGATGGCCACGACACGCGTGCATGGAAACAAGAGCAGCGAATCCAGGAATATGTATACAGTGTTTCTCAAAAAGAGACAGAATTTGAACTATGGAAAAATCTTTCATGTAGGGGTTCGGCATATGGCGATGTGATCCGACACTTGTCCAACTGTAATGATATGCAGTTTCCTGAAATTAAGAGAAATCGTCACGTCTGGTCTTTTAAAAATGGAATTTTCGTGGGTAAAAGTTGGTCTGCGAAGACTGGCCTGTATCAAACGGATTTCTACACATATAATTCAAAGGAATTTAAAAACCTTGATCAAGCAATCGTGAGTTGTAAGTACTTCGATACGGAATTCGAAGACTTTTCTCATCTAGAAAAATGGGAAGATATTCCGACACCGTATTTTCAATCTGTCCTTGATTACCAACGTTTTAATGAAGAGGTGTGTAAATGGATGTACATCATGGGTGGGCGTCTGTGCTTTGATGTGGGTGATATGGATGGATGGCAAGTAATTCCTTTCCTGAAAGGTATTGCTCGTTCTGGTAAATCAACGCTTATTACCAAGGCTTTTGCACACTTTTATGACGTAGACGACGTACGAACTCTTTCAAATAATGTTGAAAAGAAATTTGGTCTCTCTTCTATTTATGATGCTTTTGTATTCATCAGCCCTGAAATCAAAGGAGACATCTCTCTGGAACAGGCTGAATTCCAATCGATTGTATCTGGTGAACAGGTGTCGTGTGCGATTAAACATGAAAAGGCAAAGACAATGACGTGGAAGGTTCCTGGTATTCTCGGTGGTAACGAAGTCCCGAGCTACAAAGATAATTCGGGTAGTGTTTTGCGACGTATTTTGACGTGGAACTTTGGTAAACAAGTCAAGGATGCGGATCCGACGTTAGATAAGAAGCTCGAATCTGAAATCCCGGTGATTCTTCAAAAGTGTATTCGGGCATACCTGGAATACGCACAGAGGTATGCAAATAAGGACATCTGGAATATAGTTCCACAGTATTTCAAAGACGTTCAAAAGCAAGTTGCGACGGTATCGAGTACTTTGGAAAACTTCTTACAATCACCTTACCTGCGATATGGACCGGAGCTTTGTTGTCCTCAGAAGATATTCGTTGAAAAATTCAACGAGCATTGTGGAGCAAATAACCTTGGAAGACCGAGATTCAACCAAGATTTCTATGCCGGACCATTCAGCCAAAGAGACATCGAAGTGCGTCAGCATACGGGTATGTATAAGGGTGCGCCGTTTAGTATGCAACCTTTCATATTTGGATTAGATATAGTTAACGATACTCTCATTTCAAATGAGGACGATGTGTAATAAAAATATACACTTATACCAGAAATGCAACGCCCAACATCCCTACAAAATTTCATAAAAAACTCGGGTGTGAACGTCACGCGTGCATCGCCACCCAGTTTTCCCCAGCGATTACAGAACTCGACTATAAATAACCAAAATATGGGTAATTTTGCGGAATTTTTGAATATTAACAGTAACAACAATAATAACGTGCGATATCTCACACTGAGTGGTCTTAATTTGGGTATGTTTAATGCGACCGTAAACAAACAATTCAATGCCGAAGCGCGCGTTGAATTGAAAGACATTCTCACAAAGGCGCCACTTGGAAAGACCTCGATTGGCCAAGGGCTTTACATAGACACGAAAGAGATTGTCGGTGTGTATGGTCGATTTAAGACTGGATTCACACACACGCGTGAGTACGGAAAGAAGGGTGACATAAATTTGAATTTTTTCACCGTTCAAATCAAATTTTCTGTCACAAATGGTAGTGAGACAAACGGTGGTACTGTGAACTTTTACAAAAATGGTAAAATTCGTTTTTCGGGTGGTTTCGTAGGGAAAGGTGATGAAATAGAAAACCAACCAGAACTCATACGTCGTTTCATGGTAAAGAGTTATACGAAAGGCCAAGCGTTCTTTTATAACCCATTTGAATACAACAATTTAAGTGCACAATTCAGAATTAACGGTGTGATAAAAGACCTCAGACGTCTTCACATAAATAGCCGAAAGTACGGTATTGAAACGAATTATGAGCCAGAACTTTCTCCCATGATGTATGCAACCTATAAAGGACACAAATATATCATCGCCAAATCGGGTGCTATACAGATATCTGGAGCTAAAAATCCAAAAGCACTCAATGATGCATACCGCGTGGCAAATCAGCTATTCAATATGTTATACACCAAAAATGAAATCTCACTCACTGCACAAGTACCAAACAACATTGCGCGTCCAACTAAAAAGAAATCTAAAGCGTCGACGTGTCCAAAAACGCGGCGACCACCGTGCAAAACTGGATTTGAAGCAAAGAAGAACCCACAAGGTGACGAATGCTGTTACAAAATACCAAAGAAGAAATCGAAGCGTAAATCTCCAAAGAATGATAAGGAAATTACATACGGTAAGAATGGACAACTCATGATAGGTAAGAAAAAATGTGAATCTCTCACGAAACCTATGCTTTTGGACATGGCGAAGAAACTCGGTGTAGTGAACGCGAAGGACAAGAACAAAAAGGAAAAGTTGTGTGCGATGATTAAACAATTTTCGTTCGGTAACGAAAATTTCAAAGTTGGGAGCAAACCATGTATTTCTTACAAAAAGAGTGATCTTGTGTCTATGGCTATATCGAAGGGTATATCCGTGTCTAATTCCGATACCATAAAAACCCTCTGTGGAAAACTCAAACTCGATGTGAGTAAGCGTAACGCGAACGCAAACAGAAAAGAAAAGGAAAATCGAGCGCTCAATGCAGTGCTCAAGAAAGAAGCTAAGATTGGTAACGTAGAAATAAGACGAAAACTAAACAACAAGGGTATCAGAAACGACATCATAAAATTGTATGGTCCACGGTGGATGAAGAAATACGGCAAAGTAATGAATATAAACAAGGACGTAGACGAGATGTCCAATTTGATTAATAATGCGTCCAAAGAAAAGAACGTCGTAAACAAGATGGGTGTTCTTAAAAAGATGGTCGCAAACGACCTAAAGAAGGGTCTAGTCTCTGAATGGAAAAAGGAGCGAGCCGTAGAATATAAGAAGAAGCTCATCAAGAATGAATACGGAAAACATGGTAATGCTGTCGTGAATTACGTATTGACCCAAAACCCAACAAAGACTCAAATTAAAAAGTTCATTGAAAGGTACAAGAAGGCGCGAGCTAATTTGAATAAGAACAAGTAATCGCATCGTTTATCATTTTTTCTGGTTCAGAAGCTTGTTTTATGTGCTTTGCGTGATATGAGAAGTCATACCCTCTAAATTTACGTTTTATTTTATCGGACATACCCACGGCTTCGAATTGACGAGATGTTTGTGAGCATACAGCTTTTCGTTCCGATTCCAAAAAACGATCCTCCATTTGTATGAATTCTTTTATGCTTTCTTCAGGCATACCTCTTCGTTTCATTTCATTTACTACCTTATACGACATTCCACGGGACATACCAAAATTTTTTGATTTGTATCCCATGGACCCAACATTGGTATCGGATGGCTCAAGATTAAATATGAAATACAAAATTATGAGTATTACAATAAATTGTATCATCTACTACTATCAAATATATTAAATACGTCTTTCACTTTGTGAAGAATGTTAAATAGTTCATTATCATCCTTCACAAGACTTGGATCAATAATTTCCAATTCTATTTGATACGAATTTGGATCTTCCGTGTCCAAATCTTCGACGTCGCCACAGACAACCGTCATATCAATGGACAAATTCTTGCGAATAAATGACATTCGCCGTTTAGTCTTCTTCATGTCCATATCGCCTTCGTAATCATCGACAGGCGTTTCAACGGAAACTCCAAATCTTACGTCATATGGTGCGTGTGCAAGTTTATCAAAGTCCTCTTTGTGAACTTTGTCCTTCTTTACGATTTTTTCTTCCGATGTCTGTTCGTCAATAGATATTCTAAGATTGTCGCTATTTCTGTAAAATACCTCTTCCGTACTGGTGACAACCTTCTCCCATCCGTCATATTTCTTAAGCCCTTCTAAGATAGTATCAAATCCATCTTTACCAACGTTTGTATCAAACGTTCCACAATTGAATTTACCGATACGCATTTCGAATTCAACGTGTTTTTCATGACGATACTTCTCAAAAACCGGCTTTACTCGTTCGAAGAGAGCTCTCACGTCCATGATTATTCTATTAAATAATGCGCCTTCTCCTTAAGTATTTTTTGTGAATAAAATGTATGCATGGGTTTTTCAACTTAGGCAACACATGTTACTTTAATTCTGCCATTCAAGCTCTCTTACATGTGATACCTATATCAGAGACCATATACAAGAGTCAATATGTAGGTGAATGTAAATTTACAAAGTTGTACCATGAACTCGTGACTAAATACTTTAGTACACAAGAGTCTGGTAAGTTTGATCTCACTTCACTCATAAAAGCGTTCAGAGTAGAATTTCCAAGATTTAAAGTCGATGAACCACATGATGCACAGGATGCCTTATTTTGTATAATAGACATACTAGAAAAAGAATATCCAGTCATAAAAGACATATTATATGGAAAAAAGACGCAAATAACCATATCACCCGAGGGTAAAAATTCAAATGATATAGATTACAGTATTCAAACTCTCACTATAGACGATCATGTATGTAGAGTGAGTGATCTCATAAACAAAAGTATGAATTGGAATACACTCGAAGGGTATGTAGATGATAACGGGAACACACATCACGTGGCGACGACTCGAACGGTTTTTAAAAGATTACAACCCGTGATGATAATATCTTTCGATAAAAAGAGTCGAATACAACTCGAAAGGAACATTCAGTTTAATGACGATATTCAATATACATTACAATCTTGTATAATACACGAAGGTGTGCAATGGGGAGGACATTATATTTCAGCGTGTATGTTTAATGGTAAATGGTACACGCAAGATGACGAACATGTATTTGAAGTAGACTTGAAAGATAAAGCTGGGTACTATGTACTCATATACACTTTAAAAAATCAGACATCTTGATATCCTCTTTTATGTTTACGAGAGTTCTATAAAATGTACGTCTATTATTAGGGTAGGTTTTATCGGTTCGTTCCATGATGGGCATCCACCACATTGGCGTGTCATCAGTCATGTATTTACATTCAACAATCATGTTTTCTCTTAACCACGACGTGTCCATTTTATCTCTCGGTATGATAGATTCAAATACGAGTTCACCCTTTTCTTGAACGTAAAGTCTCCATTGTTCACCTACAAATTTCACTTTGAAATCTATCGTGTTTTTCTCTTTTGGTTTCCATTTAAACATGGTTTCGTGTGTACCAATCTTCATCATACAATTAATAGGTGTAAATATAAGTCCATCTACATCTTGGGTCACAGTTGGTAAGTAGTCATTCATGAAACTTCCGAAATCGGACATGAGATGAAACGTCTTCACCTTCAATTTCGTTGCATCATTTTTAAGAGACATGAGCTTCTTACATGCATTTTCGCAATGTTCGAGGCGATCGATAAAATTCTTGTGACCAACGGTTACACCGCATTCAGTTAAACAATCGTATACCATGAACATATCTTTGTATAATTCACCTTCAAGTATAGTACCTTCATAAATAGGGCGTCTAAAATTGAGTTTACATAAAAACATATCAAGTGCTCTGTTTATGAGTACACACACTTTATGATTTCCATACATGAAAGCCAAGAGCATGAAACGCACACCATCGGTTTTTTCGCACACGACGTAGTCATTTCTACGCAGTGTATCAAAGTGTCTAAACTCAATCGATATAGGTTGGCATCCAGGAAATCTACCAGTAACACCCCAGCTACTTTCCATATACTTTATCGCGTATGTGTAAAGTGGGTCATCCCTCTTTACATATACCCGTGACATCTGTTTAGTATTTTAATTCAAATCTTTAATTAGCTTTAACACCTGCAGCGTTTAGGAGATTACTTATACATTCATGGGTATATGTCATAGTCAACTTAGATGCTGTAAATGCGTTAATTTTGACACCCAACTCCTTGAACTTGGCGAACATCTGTTCCATTCGAGGTGGAACTTTACATTCGTTCGTTCTCTTATCTTTCACACATTTAAGTACGTGTTTACACATCATAACCCAAGCGCGCGCACTCGTCTTTTCAACCTGGTAGATATCTTCAGCAATTTTCTTTCCAACTTTAGTATCAAAGTGAAGACCCATCTGCTCAACTGGTTCAGTGGAACCTTCCTTCACTTTGGCTTTAAACATATCCCAGTCTATACCTTCGGTCACACCTGGAAAAACAATACACCCGACGGCATTGTTATCATTGAAAACGTGTTTGAGCGAATCGGAATCAATAGATACACCGAAATCGATGAATAGAATCCTATCGGCGTTCTTCATGAACTTTTGTATAATAGCCGACTTCTCATATGGATCGTCATCTACATATACAACTTCATTTTGGGCATTTCTCGCTTGAATACAAAGCAAATTCAAGCGAAGAACGGTGTGTAATGTCTTCACATGACACGCCTTACTCCTCGTAACAATTATAGTTGCGAGTTTCATTTTATAGTATAACTAATCTAAGCCTTAAGCCTGTCGTTTAGGCATCCGGTAAAAGGTAAATTACCGACGTGTCCAAGCGTTGTATTAATGTCTGCAAAAATTTTTCCATCACATTGCTGCCATCTTCGGCAAAATGCATAATCCTCTGAAAGGTACCTTCTAGAATCCGGATCAATCATACAGTCAAATACCGCACAATAATCATCAAAATCCCTATTTTGATGATCATTTTTACAATTTAATTCGGGGAACTTTTCTTCAAGTTTTTCAAATGCACGACGCTTAATTGCCATGAATCCAGTTGGGCCATCGAGTAATTCTACAAAGCCATTTTCAACCGAACGCTTTGCTGCACCAATATTAGCAACAAGACTAGAAGAAAGCATCGCCATGTTTCTTTCATCACCATTTTCGACAGCATTCTTTACTTGATCCCACATGACCACCTTCTTAGGGTATACAGCAACCGAAACATCATGCTCAGATTTCACGAGACGAATCACTGCATCCGGTGTAAATTCAACATCTGCGTCTATAAACATGAAAACGTCCGCATCCGTCTTTTGCATAAAACGGCCAACTGCGACATTTCGAGCTCGGTGAACGAGTGATTCATTTTCAGTTGTATCAAGCATAAGCTGAATACCGCTTTTTATTAATTCTATTTGAAGCTTAATTACACTGGTTGCGTATTTTTGTAAACACTGGCCACCATAACAGGGTGTGGAAAGAAAGAGTTTCACCATATTACATTATATTACAATCATTCCTCTAAGTATCGTTTAATTATATTTTCTATCTTATTGATCGTGGGTATAGATACAGAACACTGTTCACTTATCTTGTTCTTTGATATCTTACCATTCATGACCACGTAAATCACCACCGATGCTACACTGTTCGGAGTCTTGCTCATGAGGTCAGTGCATTTTTCTAATTTGGTACACATTTTATTGCATTCCAAGCGTTCATTTCTGCTCACTTCAAATGAATTAAGCAAGCGTTGCATAACATTAAATGGTTTAGTCACATAATTTTTCTCCGTTTTACCAAGTAATGTATCTTTGAACATCTGTGTCGTTCGACTGATATCCTTGCTTTGTATACCAAACATATCCGCTATTTCCTTTGTTGTTCTAGGAATATTAGAGAGTCTACAAGCATATAAAACACAGTTTGCTTTTATACCCGATCTTACTGCACCGCGTGTAAGTTTTTCCACGTTGAATTTTCTATACATTATTTTTGCATCCTTCAAAACACTATCAGGTAACGTATGACACGCTTCGTCTATGTCTCTATACGCATGAAATAACGACCTATCTGTATGATTCATGGATTGATGGAAATTTATTTTTGCCATCCTCTTATTTTCATAATTTGAAGTATTCTTTGTAGAAATAACAGTACCTTTACCCCATGCATCTGAAAATAACTCGGGACTCGGGTTTGGATTTCCACATCGAGATGGATCGCTTACACGACCATCTTCACTTATGCCGCTCGTCCACTCCGGACTATCATCTACATAATGCTCTTGCACATATCCACACGATGAACACACCGGCATTCCTTCTTTTGTGAATACTTTTATACCCCCGCATTTATTACATATATGTGTATTGATTGGCTTTCTTATAGTAGGTTTATTCAATAAACGGTCGACATCCGACCAAATGGCAGCCAATCCTTCCATATCAAAAAGCTTCTTTTTTTTACTAATGGAAACCCGCACTTAGGTTATCAAAAATTGAGATTATCGGCGTGCATTTTGGCGAACTCTTCGAGTGAATCGACGACCTTCTTGAATTTACGAGAACCTGGACTGGTTGGTTCCCAGTCATTCCATGCCTGATCAACCTGTGTATGCGACGATGGTGGTATGACTTGACCGTCTATTTCGTCGTCAGGGACAATAAAACCTTCGAGATCACTTTCTTCATCAGACTCGTCTATTATATCACTGTCCATATCATCATCGATTTCATCTGAAATACAATACATGGAGTTTCCTATATCTGTAAAAAGAGAAGCCCCTTCTGGGTAGTGTTCACACAGGTTTTCAATTTGAACCAATTCTTCGTTTTCATCAAGTTCATATACTCTCGCACCTTTATACACCTTTGATGTATCGAGGTAATAATTTACAACCAGGTAGTCTTTCATGTTTTCCTTTGTTATAGCGTATATTTCGTCGTCAACATCGTCTATGTTCAATAAAACTTTTAGTAAATCACCAGGCTGTATCTCAGCAAAATTTATCATCCTTAAAGTTTTGAGACAAAAATATTTTCAAGTAATAACACGCATGGGGATTGAAATTTTTTCGAAGGATGGATGTAAATATTGTGACGTAGCTGAACAGATGTGCAAGGACTTGTGTCTCGATTACAAAAAAACTAAAATTGGAAAGGATGATCTGGAAAAGATTTGTGGGAAATCTATTTCCTCATACCCACAAATTTTCATAGACGGAAAGCACCATGGAAACTTTTTTGATTTTCAAGATTACATAGACGACACAGAGCCAATGCTTTTACCAACACTGAATAGGTTTACCGTGTTCCCTATTCAGCATGATAACCTTTGGGCTCTCTACAAACAGGCACAAATGAGTAATTGGACAGCAGAAGAAGTGGATCTTTCAAAAGACATGGACGATTGGGACAAACTCACGGATAACGAACGGCATTTTATTAAGACTATTTTGGCATTCTTTGCCGGTTCGGATGGTATTGTATTTGAAAACCTCAATAATAATTTTGCGGATGAGGTTCAGTATCCAGAAGCTCGTAGCTTTTATGCGTATCAAGCGCATAATGAAATGGTGCATGGAGAAACATACAGTAAATTGATAGACAAGTACATCCGTTCTCCTTCGGAGAAAAAGGAATTGTTCGAGGCGATACAGCGGGTACCGTGTATCGAAAAGAAAGCGAGGTGGGCGATGAAATGGTTTGATACATCGAGACCATTCAGTGAGCGCCTCTTGGCTTTTGCATGCGTGGAAGGTATATTCTTTTCCGGGAGCTTCTGTGCCATATTCTGGCTTAAGAAGCGGGGTCTTCTCCCGGGTCTCTGTTTTAGTAATGAATTGATTAGCAGAGATGAAGGGCTCCACCAACAATTTGCGGTTGAATTGTTCAATATGCTCAAATTCAAACCTAGCAAGGACACGATTCAACAAATTGTTAAAGAGGCTGTAGACATCGAGAAGGAATTCATTTTGGATGCTCTTCCGTGCAGTCTCATTGGTATGAATTCCGAGAAAATGACACAATACATCGAATACGTTTCTGACCGACTTTTGAAACAAGTGGGACAAGAAAAGGTTTGGAATTCGACCAACCCATTTGATTTTATGGAGACCATCAGTTTGGATGGGAAAACCAATTTTTTCGAAAAACGCGTAGGAGATTATGGAAAGATGGACGAAGATACACACGAGATTGAGTTTGACGAAGATTTCTAATTATTTATTCCACATAATAAACATTAGGTGTTTATTATGTTGAGTGTTTTACTTATTACTACATAATTTATCGAGAAATGGTCAAAGAGCTGCCATCATCACACGAGCACGTTGTACTTTCAGATTTACCAATAGTAACTGGGAGAGTCACTGGCTCGTCCACTTCGCCACCCGCAACATCGAGTGACGCATATTGTGCACCACTGTCGAACATATCGTATTGTGGTTCACTGAAACCTGGGAGTGGTTCTGGTACATCGACCATCGCCGGTGGCGCTTCCATCTCCATTTCCATTTCTTCCTCTCCCTCGGTCATTTCTGGAGATGGACCAACCATGTCCACACCCTCTTCTACGGAATACCCTTCTTTCTTTATGTTCATCATGCCCCACGTAATGAGAACGAAAACAACCGTGTGAAGAACGAGACCGCGGAGAGATGGACATCCGGTTGGACCGGAGACCCATTTTCCGAAAATAGTGCGCGTGAGTCTGTATGTGTCTGGGTTAGAAATCACAAAAAATACGAGGGCAGACATCACAGAAATCAAAAATTTCTGCTGGGCCTTGGCACCCCCGCATCCACATCCACAATCCTTAAAGAAACCCATTAGTTTTATAATGTAGATCAAGAAAAAAAACGTGCTTAAAGTTTGGACACCATCATAAGATATACAAAACAAGCAATGTCGTCCTCTAACATGATCCAACTTTCCAGCACTTTCGATCCGTCCTCTGTCGTCTTCAGTAAAATGAAGAAAAACAAGAATGGTGGCAAAACAGTATACATTAACACGACCGACGGTAAGGGCAAGTTGTATTTGCAACTTCCGTTCATGCGAAGCCCTTACGGTTTGAGCGCTTTTACTGATGAGACGACTAACAAGACATCTTACTCTCTTGACTTATCCATTGATCCCGATAACGAACAAGCCGTCGAACTCTCAAACAAACTCAAGGAACTTGATGCTCGTATCATTGAAACGGTCGCCGCAAATTCTAAGGAATGGCTTGGGAAAGCGTACAATGTTGAGGTTATGAAGGAAGCTTTGTACAAGCCTCTTGTGCGACCGGGTAAGGAGGAATATCCTGATACTGTGAAGCTCAAGGTTATGACGAAGCCGACTGGTGAATTCATGGCTGAAGCATACAATCCTAAGCGAGAACTCGTCCCGATTGATTCAATTGAAAAGGGTCAGCGATGCATGTGTATCGTAAATGTGACCCAAATTTGGTTTATCGATAACAAGTTTGGTGTGAGTTTGCGTTTGTCTCAAGCTCTCTTTGAGCAATCTACGAAGCTCCCCTCGTTTGCCTTCCAAGGTATTGAGGCTCCGAGTGATGCGGTCGATGAAGGCGCCGAAGAAGAGTACTACGAAGAGGTTGATGAATAAAATCTAAAACTATATTAAATGCAGGTAGATCAGCATATTAGAAATCTCAAATTCCTCAGGAGTAAAGTTGGAAAGGCTAAGACACCAAAGGATCATGAGAAAATAGGCAAAGAAGTGACTGAAGCCATCAAAAAATTAGGTTGTAATCCAGACAAGATATTTTACACAATAAATAGCAACAAAGTCCCAAATTTATCCGTTAAAAAAGCTGTTCGAACTCGCGTTGGTACAAAGAAAATAGGTGAAGGTGAATATGGTGAGATATTCTTTGGGTGTGTAGACAAAGAATGTAAAAAGGATATAGCCATAAAGATTCAACAAGAATCCCTAAAATCCGAATATAAGATTGGTAAAATGTTGAACAAACTTGGTGGAGTCACTATGTATGCACTCGAAACATGTGGAAAACGAAACATAATGTACAGTGAATATGTGAATGGCGGTGCACTCGAAGATTACATCAAGAAAAATATAACCAAGCTGAGACCAATACACTTTAGGTTCATAGTCACCGATGTTTTGTATAATCTTTACAGAATACATAAAAAATACCCGTCTTTCAGACACAGCGATCTACACGCGAAGAATATTCTTATAAACACGGATACCCCAACTCTCGAGAAAATGGAGATGAAGATTGATACGATCACATTGAAAGTTGAGGATGTCGGTATTAAGACTCTCTTGACCGATTATGGTCTTTCTTCTACAAGTAGCATTAAGAACCCAACAACAAAAGGTCTGGACAGGGAATGGGGTATTTCTCCGAAGTCACACCCAATGTATGATGCGCACCTCTTTTTGAATGCTCTCTTCTTGATATGTGTCAGACTAAACACCGAATCTGTAGGTGAGACTATTAGATTCATTCAACGTATATTACCTAGAGAATACCTGGGTAATAAAACGAATAAAATAGAAAACTTTAGATTGCGATTAAATGCTGATCATTCAGATTTACCTACGTTTAAAAAGATATTTGCGGACCGATTCTTTGTACCATACAGACTTAAAATAACAGAACGATCAGACCCATTGTCTTTTATACCAAAAGCAAAGCCAATCCCAAAAGCAAAAACAAGACCTAAACCAAAACAAGCCGCTAATGTGAGTCAATCCGCTGCAATGAGACGCGCAAAAGCTGTTATGAACAAAGAGCGAGCAAAGGCTGTCGTGACCAAGAAGAAATCACCACCCATAAATGTCGCCGTGGCACCAAAGGGATACGTACGTGTTAATGGCAAAAAGTGTACCACGTATAAAAAGAAAGATATTGTCGAATTGGCTAAAAAGGCTGGTGTGAATACTCAGGGTAAAACAATTGAGAAGATATGTGAATCACTAAAATTAAAATATGTGAAATAAATAAATGGAATTGCGAACCACTCTCATCATACTTGCTGCGATCGTAATTGTTGTTATATTGATACGTGTTAATCGTACAAAAACATGTGACTGTGGATGCGGATGCGAAGAGGGTCGCTGTGATTGTAAAGGGTGTGATTGTGAAAAGTGTCACAAGAAATGGAAGGTGTATGGCGCACAGTGGTGTGGATGGACCAGAAAGCAATTGGATTACATGAAGAAAAATAACAAGGCTTACGAATTCATTGACTGTGAAAAAGGACAGTGCAATGGAATCGAGTCGTTTCCAACTCTTGTGAGTTCGGATGGTGAAGAAATCTCTGGTTACCAAGAGGTTTAGATACCACGGACAACAGCGAGGGCGAGAGACAAGATGAAGGCGTCAAGGAATGTGTCGAGTCTCTTAAGCACAGTGATGTGCTTAACGAGAGAACGGTTCCAAAGGAAACGCAACACGAAAGTGCTAATCAAAATAACGAGCACAAAAGTGAGAAGTTCAGTGATGGCGTCTTGGGCCTTGCGCGCGTTAACAAGGCCTTGAATCATTTATCTATTAATAATATTTTTTTCTGAAATATTATTAATGGGTCAAACACCCAAAAGGCTTCCCCTGAGTGGGTCAGAGCCTAAGTTCACACAGAAATTATGGGGTAGAGCTGTAGGTATAAATAATAATAACTGTTATGCCTATGCAGTCGGTGATTATGAAAAGAAAAGATCATATAAAAGTGTTCCCGGTGAGAGAGCTGGTATGAAGAACATGAATCATTCATATGTGAGTTGTAATAAATTACCACAGAGAGTCGTTGCTGATAATCCAAAGAGAGTCTATGTGGCGAAAGCTGAAGAAAAGTGTAAACCTGGGTACTATAAGGTCATGATGTTCATAGCACCCGGAAACCCATCGAATTATTTCAGGCAGGGTGACTTTCACTTTTATAAACAGGTGAATGAGGTTGAATATAAAGTCAAGAAAGGTAACACCCACGAAGCCATAGCTGGATTTTTTAAAGTACCTCTCGCTCGTGTAAAGAAAGCTATGCCTAAACTAGTACCAGGTAGAATCATGCGTTTTAAAGCAAATATATTCGCTCATAAGAGAGGGTGGGCGACTGGACCACTCGTGACCGACGCGAAAGGAAATGTAATTATTGATCCGCGTAAAGCCTCCCGTAATTACCCTGGTTTAAATTACAAGACGTACTGCAGTTCATTCTGTGTTAAGAACAAGGGGATCAAAGTCGGACACACTCACACCAAAGTCGGAAAGAAGACTTGATACGTCATTTTCGTTTTCAATATCAAAAAATATATCAAGTGCGTCAAATATATACTGATCTTGTAGTTCTATCATATTCGATGTACTTTCAAACATATTATGTATTGTAATCTGGACTTTAAAATTAGATCCATCAAATATCTTTCTACACACTGGGCACGTTTGCTTACCTTTTGCTTTCCATTTTTCTAGACAATGTGAATGAAATAGATGTCCACACCGTATAGGTTTATTGTGTCTCGTCTCTCTCACCTCATTGAGACATATAGCACACTGACACATTCTCTAGAAAAGTAGTATATTAAAATAAAGCTAATTTTACGTATCTAATAGATGTTGCGGGTGTTGACCAATGGCTCATCACAAGAAGCACATTTAGTCTTGGATTGTTTGTCATTGAACAATTGTGTACCCTTAGATTGGAGGAGCTTTCTAAAGGAATAGTTATCTTCGTACGAGATTCCATTCTTGTTCATGAGGTAGTTGTTGTACAATTGGCTAGACGAGTTCACGGTGAAGCATCGGCCATCAGCCATTCCAAGTCGCTGAGACATTTTTATTATTACATCAGAAATTAATTTGTCTATTTGAGATTGTTCGTTTCCACGATTGTACACCCATGCTCTTCAGCTTACTGATTATATCTTTTATGTTTGCTCCTGATAATGTATCGAAGATTTCTATTTTATCATCAGCTACCCTATTCACCCGAATCGATTGATTCGTATTTATGTGCTGGTTAATTATGTTATATGCAAACGCAATCTCTTTGAATGTCTCTGCACCGGTAATAATCACCTTACCTGTACTAAAAATGCTTGTCGTGACCTCTTTCATGTCTTCCGCTGGTTTAAATTTTATTTTTACCGCCGAATACCTGTCTGGCTCAAAAGACACTTTAAATATATCGGAGTATTTTTCAAAATGATCCGCCGTTTGCATAAGATTTATGTTCCAGTTAAGACTGAAGTTTGAATTTATCATCACCACCCTAAAAGTATCAAGTGGAGGTATGGAAGAGTCACTCAATAATTTACCCAAAAGTAAAGACAATTGCTTAATGATGTGCTTACAGTTCACCAAGTCTGCACACCCCGCTACTTGAATACTTCCGTTTGGGAAGAGCTTTATAGATTTCATACTGTACATGTCTTTGTAACAAAGTGTGATTTGGTTATAAAACGTAGTTGGCTTTAAAGACCATTCGTAACCTTCTGATTTTTTACCAGACATTCGAATCCTAATTGGCGATATTTTTTCAAAACATGTTCTGAGTCTGTTTATGTCCAATGGTCTATTGAAACTGGATACCATGGTGATTGTGGTGAGCTTTACCCATGATGGCCTTATATCTTCTGGTATACCGTTTCTGAACTCATCGAGAGTCAGATAATAAGAAAATGTATTATTCACGATTGAGTTGAACATGGTTAATTTTATACATAGCGTGAGTCGACTTAGGTATTTAAAGCAGTTAGAGAATTTATGTTAACATAATTCATATGTCCTCATTCGTAAAATCAGCTCTTGTATTACACGATATCGATAAAAATTCGGATATAATTGAAATAGATTTTGTGAGATACAAAGCTGGCGTGGGTTACGAACACGTAAGAGAACATTTAAACACAAAACCAATAGGAGACTGGAAAAATATAAAAGTTGTCACGGAAACTCTTAGATATGAGCAATTTCTAGATACTATGATTCAAAAAACAACTGAAGTCAGGAGAAAAATGGCTTTAGTTGAATTGGAAAGTGTATTGTGTGAAAACAACAACACAAGAAGCATCGTAAGAATAATGAATGCTATTAAAATACTGGATCCAACGTTTTCGCCACCTGTTATAAACATGAAATGTTCGTGGCAAAAGAACCTCATTAAAAGTATATGTGTTGATCAACTACCTCGTATCATAGAAACATCTATAAATGACGCACGTCTAGAGAAATTCTTTAGAGTGCTGCAATTAATAGAAGCAGAACCGCTCCACCAACCAAGTTATTACGCATAGTAGGTTCTTCTTTTTGACCAACAGTCTGGTTTTGTGGGTCATGTATTTTTGGATCATCGTCATATTGTATATTTCTTCCTGGGTATAGAGTTCTATATAAAGCACATGGTTTCGTCTTACCTATTCTACCCGCTATCATGATAGCGCTGTCACATGCAGGGCTTCTGTATTCTTGTCTAGGCATTTCTTCAACTAGTGGCTTATGTGCAGCGAAATCAATCATTTGTCGGCTTGTACCAGGCATGAAAAAATCATGTTGTACATATGGATTAACCCTATCTATAGATTCTTCGTCGGTCAAAGGCATCTTTATACTACCGCAGATTATATTTCTTATATTTCATCTTTTTACCGTGCTCCACCCACATCTTATCCAAATCTACATCTAACATATAAGACAATTGAAACAAGTAACTAAATACGTCACCCATTTCCATCATGACGTCTGTACCTCGCTCCTTTTTCAAATTCATCTTCTTGTATGTTTTCTTGTACTGTCTAATAGCTGACGCTAACTCACCTATTTCTTCTGATAATAGAAGCCACACCGTATCCACGGTCGCATTTGTCCACCCTTTCTGTTTACAAATCAATTCCGTCTCGGTTTTGTATTGGTTTAGACACATATGTATCTATGTCTCGAAAACTTTATGTGGTATAAGTATAGAATGAACAAGAAGTTGTATTATACAGTGATTATGATGGCTTTAATCACAGCAGCGGCCGTGGTTTTTGTGACTTACGGAAAAAAGGTATCCGAAAAACCAAAGCAGGCTATAAACATAAAGACATCCCCAGAAAAACAAGTGGTTAAACCCGATGATATCATAGAAGATTCCATAATAGGAGATAGCTCTCAAGAAGTCATAGGAGTAGAAACCATCATAATGTAAACACCAGAAGAAATATAATCTCAAGTCAATCCAATCTTATTATTTTTTCCAATCTTGTTACCGACGGTCGATGTATTCACCGGGGCATCGATTGGTTCCAGACCACGGTCCATATCATGAATGTATCCCATGTATTGAGATACACCTGATTGTATTTGACCAACAGCTGTGTTTATGACAATTGAATTCATAAATTTCACCTGTTCGTTTACACGAGAATTATGGTCACCTGCATTGTTTATGAAAACGACGCGCATAATAGCATATAAATCATCTTCATTTTGGTAGTCGATCGAAATTCCAGTTTTGTTTCTAAAATCTTGGCGAATACCACGCTGAAGTAAGTTTACATTGAACGACGAGAAGAAAAGTGTGTTCAAAGGTGTCGCACACTGCTTCATAGAATTCAGGTGAAGATTATCACACATTTAATATAGTCCTGGAAAAAAACTATCAGTAATTATAAATGAACCTTTCGGTTTCCGATTTCGACGAGGCATACTCCAAGGATGCATGCCCACAGTTCCGCCCTGAATGTAAACCAGGTAACTGCTTCATAGCATCTTATCCACCAGTGGCTAAAGCTGGTACAATTGGTCCATTTTTTACCAATAGCCACCTTGCTCAGCCCGAACGCAAATTTGAAGTAGCTGGTCCAGTGCCAGTCAGGAGCAGAGACTTCACGAGAAAGTAATATAAAAAATTCATTTGTATATTTATAAAATGAGGGTTATCAAAAGATCTGGTCGTATTGAAGACGTTAAATTTGATAAGGTCACCAATAGGATCTCAAAACTCACGCATGGATTATCTGAAAATGTCGATGCATCGATGATTGCACAACAGGTATTCTCGTCGATGTATGATAACATTAAAACACATGAAATCGATACACTCTCAGCTGAGATATGCATCGGTATGATTACCAGTGATCCAGACTATGAAGTTCTCGCAACGCGGATCGTTGCGAGTAACATTCAGAAGCGTGTTCCCTCTACGTTTTCTGAAGCCATGCAGAAATTGTATGATGCGGGTATTGTCACAGAAGAAGTCGCAAAGGTTTCAAAACACATTGATGGACATATCAAGCCTGAGCGAGATTACGACTTTGGGTATTTTGGGTTGAAAACACTCGAGAGAGGGTATCTCCAAAAGATACATAATGAAATCATCGAAACACCCCAATATCTGTACGCTCGTGTATCTATAGGTATTCATGGTGAAGATGTCGAACGCGTGGTTGAAACATACGACGCCATGAGCAAGGGTCTTTTCATTCATGCGACACCCACACTCTTCAATGCGGGCACGCCTCGCCCACAAATGTCGTCATGCTTCTTGGTGGCGAACAAGGATGATAGCATTGATGGGATTTATGACACAGTCAAGGAGTGTGCGCAAATTTCAAAATGGGCTGGTGGTATAGGTTTACACGTACACAACATCCGTGCGAACAAATCACATATCAGGGGTACAAATGGCACGTCTGATGGTATCATCCCAATGTTGAGGGTGTATAACGCAACCGCTCGTTATGTGAACCAGGCTGGTCGAAGAAAGGGTTCTATCGCCGTGTATTTGGAGCCATGGCATGCAGACATCCTCGATTTCTTGGAAATTCGCCTCAATCAAGGTGACGAAGAAGCGAGGTGTAGAGATTTGTTTTCTGCCATGTGGATTCCAGATTTATTCATGAAGCGCGTTGAAGAGGGTGGAAATTGGAGTTTGTTTTGCCCAGACAAGGCGAAAGGTCTGTCTGATGTGTATGGAAAAGAGTTTGAAGAACTCTATGAAAAGTATGAACGCGAGGGTTTAGCCAACAAGGTTGTCCTCGCCGCAGACATTTGGAAGGCTATCATCAAGTCTCAAAGCGAGACGGGTACACCGTATATGCTTTACAAGGACGCATGCAACGAAAAATCAAACCAAAAGAATCTCGGTACCATTAAATCCTCCAACTTGTGCTGTGAAATTTTGGAACATACGGACAAGGATGAAACGGCGGTGTGTAACCTTGCATCTATCGCTCTTCCCAAGTTCGTCAATAAAACGACGGGTGAATTTGATTATGAAGAACTCCATCGTATTTCAAAGATGGTCACGCGAAACCTCAACCAAGTGATCGATAAGAACTTTTACCCCACTGATACGGCGAAACGCTCAAACATGAGACACAGACCAATTGGTATCGGTGTCCAGGGGCTCGCGGATGTATTCATCATGTGCCGAGAGCCATTTGGATCTGAAAAGTCACGCGAAATGAACCGCCTCATCTTTGAAACCATTTATCACGCATCACTCGAATCGAGTTGTGAACTCGCAGACAAACATGGTGCGTATGACACATTCGAAGGGTCTCCGTTCAGTCAGGGTATCTTACAGTTTGATATGTGGGACGCACCAAAACTTTCTGACCGGTACGACTGGAACGCCATGCGCGAACGCGTGAAGAAGGGCACGAGAAACAGTCTTCTACTTGCACCCATGCCTACTGCATCTACATCCCAAATTCTTGGTAACAATGAATGTTTCGAACCTTACACACAGAACATATATGTTAGACGCACACTCGCGGGTGAGTTTGTTGTTGTGAACAAACACTTGGTCGATGACCTCAAGTCTGTTGGTCTGTGGTCGAAGGAAATGAAGGATCTCATGGTAAAAGCAAACGGTTCGATTCAAAACATCATTGATATCCCAGCCAATATCAAGGAACTCTATAAAACTGTATGGGAAATGAGCCAAAAGATTATCATCGATATGGCTGCAGACCGAGGTGTCTTCATTGATCAATCTCAATCCATGAATTTATTTGTCGAAAGCCCGACCCTCTCCAAGTTATCGTCCATGCACTTTTATGCGTGGAAAGCTGGTCTCAAAACAGGTATGTACTACCTGCGCTCCAAAGCGAAAGCGAGACCGCAACAGTTTAGTTTAGAAGCAGAATGTACCGCGTGTTCTGCTTAAAGCTTTGAATACTATAAATTTTAATACATATGTCTAAATTCGTGAATCTACTAAATGAGCTCGAAATCCCCAAACACGATGGTCGCAAAATTTCCCTATGCACAAAAGAAGGGCGACCGTTACGAATTCAATTCCCCCGAATGTATATGCCATTCGGTGTCTCCGGATTCACACCAGAAGTTGGTCCGACTAAATGGTCACTCGATTTCGCCATGAAAGGATACGACGAAGATGGAAATTACGTCAAGAAATTTTACGAAACAATGCGTGATTTCGAAGAAAAGATCATCGAAGCTGTAGAAGAACAGAGTGAAGACATTTTCAAACGCAAAGTCACGAAGGAGGAACTCAAAGGTATGTTCTTTTCAAACATCAAAGAATCGCCTGATCGAGAACCAAAGTTTCGCGTAAAAGTTGATGTAAACATGGATGGTAAGATTAAACCACATGTATATGACGAGCAAAAGAACCCTATTGGAAACGTAGATTGTAAAGATGGTCTCTATTCAAGAAATTCGGGAACTGCGATCGTGGAGATTAACAGTGTGTATTTCTTGAACAAAAAGTTCGGAGTAACCTATAAAATGTACCAACTCGTTACATATGAACCTCAAACACTTAAGGGGTTCCAATTTATTGTCGATTAAACATCTGTGGAACCTGTTGTACGGGTGTCACCACATTTGAACCCGGTACGTTTCTATATACAGGCGTTGGCCTGTAATTTCTATTACCACCACTGGTGTTCGTGTATACTGCACCTCGCGTGGTTTCATAAATTCTATGCTTTTGAGCGTCCAAGTAATTGGTCGCCTTCGCTCGTGCCTGGTTTCTATAATTTTTAGCCTTTGCGATCGATTCCTTCTTCAAATCATCGGCCATGTCTCTTGCCTCTGATTTGACTTTGCGCGCCGCAGATTTAGCCATGCTTTTAGCCATGCTTTTGCCCAACATCCCTACTAGGGCCGCCATTTTACTATAAATTTACTTAGAAATTATCAGGAGTTGATAGATAGCCTGAGCCTCTTTCAGAAGTTTACCTTTTATCATTACATATTTCTTTGGGTCTATACCCTGTTTAATTTTAGCCATCTTGACGGCTTGGGACCACTTTGTGAGAGTCATCTCTTATAATACACTTACATTTTCTTGATGAGCTTCTTGTAAGCAGAGGTACCAGCCTTTGGTTGGAGCTTGAAGCCACTCTTCTTTGGCTTGAACACCTTGACCATCGCCTTCTTGCCTTCCTCTTCCATACGTTCGAGGGCGGCCTTGGACGCAGCCTTACTCTTGATGGCACCGTACTTGTCTTGGAACAAGTCCTTCTTGGAGAGACCGCCGGTGGTCTTTTCCGCGGTACCGTGGAACACTTCAGCGCGAGAACCAAATGTCTTCATTGTATATACCTTATGCTCTGAAAATATTTCTAATCTCCGAAATAGAAAGACCCTCAGATTTGCCTGGTAATTGCGTCTTGAGACTATCATCACCCAAAACCTCTGCATATTCCTGAGACTTGTTTACTTGTAGCGCAACGATGGATTCATCCACACTTGGATGCGTTTCATCACCTTTGTATACGAGCTTTTTCACGTGGACCTCCCTAGTTTGACCCGTTCTGTGACATCGTCCAATAGCCTGGAGCTCTGTGCCTGGATTCCACGAAGGGCTCGTAATGTACACGCGCGAAGCACTTTGAATATTGAGACCCTGACCACCAGCTTTCACTTGGATGAGAAACACACTGTTCTGAGGAGCCCGGTTAAATTCCGCAAGTTGTGATTCACGTCTTTCTTTTGTACACGTACCATCAATGCGAAACACGGGGCATTTCAGGTTTTCCTGTATATAGTTCATTTCACCTTTGAATTGACAAAACACGAGTGTTTTTTCATCTGGGTGTTGTTCGATAAGTTCAAACAGGGTTTCCATCTTCTTTGACCGACCCGTCCAGGCATCCATCTCTTCGCCGGTCTTCTTTGCCATACCATCGATATAGAGCTGAGGCCACACCATTGCTTGTCTCGCCCTAAGAAAACACTCGAGAATGTCCATGTTATACATGGTTGAATCACCGTGCACTCTAGCTCGTTTCATCATCTCACGAATCATTTCCTGTGCTTCGGAAAACACGTGTGCATAGAGCGCCTTTTCTTCGGGGTACATTTCGAGTTCCACGTTTTCAAAGTGACACTCCGGAATAGAATCTTTATTTTTGGTTCGTCGAATGATGAACTTTTCACGGATAGCCTCAAGGTTACACTGTACATCGACCTTATCGATGCCTAAAAATGCACAAAGTGAAACGAAATCGTCAACGTGATTAAACACGGGTGTACCAGTCACGACCCATCTATAAATGGTGTTTAGTCTCATAGCTGATTTGAAACGCTTTGAACGCCTGTTTCGTATCTCGTGCGCTTCATCGAGTATGACTCGACCCCATTGTACCTCATGAACCAGCGGCTTTTCCTCGGTCAAGAGACTGTATGGACAAATAGTCACGTCGTGTCTTTCAAATTCAGATGCGTCTGTTGTTCGTTTGATTCCATCGTACACAAACACACTGAGTTCAGGGGCGAATTTGTGTACCTCGTTTTTCCATTGAGTCACGATTGATTTGGGTACAATGACAAGTGTGTTTGAAACACGGTTATTGGTAATCACGGTCACGAGTTGTGCAGTCTTTCCGAGTCCCATCTCGTCACAGAGGAATCCACCCTTCGGTGCTATCGTGGCATGCTCCCTCTCGAGCATCCAGTTCACACCCTCTATCTGATGTGTATAAAGCTCCATATTGGTTTGATTTAGACATGGTGTGTGATGACTTAGGAACACGATTTTCAGAAAAAAAAACAAAGAAAAAAAATTTTATTTTTTACACTTTCTTTTAAAAGAAAAAAGTTTTGAAAATAAAAATAATTTTTTTTGAAACTTTCTTTTAAAAGAAAAAAGTTTTGAAAATAAAAAAAATTGAAACTTTCTTTTGAAATAACCAACTTTTCGTCATTAGGTTTGAAATCCTCTATTCTCGTACATTCCACTTGAATTTGAGTTTTTCAGTTTTGAAATCTTCACCCGCCCCACAACCAACCTTGATTGGGTTATCAAGATTGTATTCTCTGAGGTTCATCACACCCTCTGTTTTATCGCCGTTAAGAGTTCCTTTGTATGAATGTTCATAATCACTGATAGTTACATTTTCACCTTTTACACATTTCCACTGATCTTCTGGATTTGAATTGTACGCAAAAAAGTCGCCACCAAAGCCATCTATATTTGCACCAGAAGACAAATTCACACTGTATATAGAATCTGACTCACAATCACAATTATTGTATACACCGATCTTAGCAGCTTTCTTTGTTACATTTTCACCTTTGACCTCGACAGAAGACTCAAAAGATGATTCATTCGATACATCTATAACTTCTACGTCTTTAATAATTGGACCAGCTGTTTTCTTTTTGGGTAAGTTCTTTACCGCACTCGAAACCGCGCTGACACCTTTTGCTGTGGTCCACATAGACGACAAACACGTGCACAGACAACACAGACCCAGTATAACAAGGAAGCTCTTGAAAAATCCCATACCCTCCCTTACAACTACGGTAGTACCCTGTTTGGGTGAGTTCATATTATTATTATACATGTATATAATAATATGAAATCCGTTGTGTTTACGTACGGCAGGTTCAATCCACCTCACCTGGGTCACAAAATGATGATAGAGGAAATCATCAAAATGGCGAAACGCGAAAAAAAGACCCCTGTAGTGGTCGTGTCCCATAGCACAGGGAACAATAAGAATCCCATGACGGTAGCATCAAAGATACGTATACTAAAGACGTGGTTTCCTAAACTAGATGTAATATCTTCATCAAAGGAACAAAGTATAGCCAAGATTTCAAAGACATTCAAAGATGATTCAATCATGGTGATAGGACAGAATCGCAAAAACAGTTTCAAATTTTTGCCATTCAAGAAAGTATCCATAAACAGACCTAATTCCGCACCCTCTGCGACCGCTGCTCGCACCGCTGCAAGTGCAAAGAATGCGAAAACATTCAAAAAATTGACGGGGTACAACATACCTCCATCACTCACTCGTCTCTATACTCGTCGTCAGAGTCGGACTTAATTTCACACGGTGGGGGAGGCCCATCTTCCTTCTTCTTTCTGGGTCCCCGTGTTTTCTTTACCGGTTCTTCTATCCCATGCTCTCTGTGATACAAGACCTTTTGCCAAAACTCTTCCATGACCGGAAAGTACTTTTCAAACCATCCGCGATCACGTTTCACATTGACGACGACAAACTCTTCCGGTTTTGGCCAGTTAAAATCTGCGTTCTTATATTGGATGAAATCACACTCTTCTAGGTCTAAAACTTCCATACATAACTGCAATTGAGGCATATAATGACGAGGAACTTCTGGTAAAATTTCACGGGACATCGGACATTTGATTTCTACGAGCTTTCCACTCTCCGTGATACCATCGGGTGACCCACCGAGCCACGGGTGTTTGGGGTGTGGTTCGAGACCAATCTCGTGTACGACCTCATTGTGTCTCTGTTCATAGAGAATACGTGCTTCGTCTTCGTATTTGTTACCATGTTCAGTTGCTGCGTTCCCAGTGAACGGTTTTCCCTTACCACACTTTTTGAGAAGAAGATCAAATGGTTTCTCGTATTTGTTTTCACCTATCGCCGTCGCACAGTCACTCGCTGTGAGCATATTTTTTCTCAAGTCGAGCCATTCTTGCGAACGCTGTTCTGCATACGTCTTTTTAATGAGCCTTGCGACATTTGGATGCATCTTAAAATGTATTAGATTGTACCTTTTAAGCGCTTAATCCTGTGTCTTAATATACGAGACGTACCCTCCGAAGATACACCTAAACGCCTACATTCGTCTATGAGTGCCTGTTTTGAATATTGTATAGGTAGTTTTGGTTTTCTACAAAGAAAGGATACCATAATAAATAATATGGGCACTGGTATCATTACTATTTCGGATAGAAAAAATATTTTGCAGCGTTTTGTTCGGCTTGTTTTTTGTTCTTCGCAAATCCTCGTCCAAGAATCACGTTATTCACGTAAACGTCGACGTAAAAGATACCATTGTCGTGTGATATCACGCGGTAATCTGGAAGAGGGTGTCCATGTGTTTGACAATATCGCATGAGGTGGTCCTTGTAATTATCATCAACCATGATTGAATGCATATTTACAAGTTCCGGATTTTCATAGATGTTCAAAATGAACCTCTTCGCGTGTAACAGACCCAAATCCATGTATATCGCACCAATGAAGGCTTCAAACACGTCTTCAAGAATCTTTGGGTTTTTAAACCACTCGTTACGCATCCCCTTCTCATCCATTTGGATCCATTTGTACATCTCGAGCTTCATCGCAATCTTCGCAAGTGTTTCGCCTCTCACAAGTTTCGTTCTCGCCTTTGTAAGAAATCCTTCTTTCTGCTGTTCATACCTATCAAACAGGAATTTCGTAATCACGAAGCCTAACACGGAGTCGCCTATGAATTCGAGTGTTTCAAACGATTCTAAGTTTTCATTCTCTTTTAATGCGGATTTATGTGTAAAAGCTTTTTGGTACAAATCTATCTTAGATATCTTTGTACCAACAAGGGTTTCGACGGATTCCCTGTCGATGATCATTTTATATGTTTAATGTATAATTTTTTTAAGCCGTTTGTTCGACCTTGGTGTAGTGTGGGCTCAAGAACTTTTGGAGGTTCAAGAACGTGACTTGCGTATCCGCAGGTGGGTTAAGAAGATCGCGGAGCTTGTCGTCAAGAACAAGCACGCGGCCGTTGTCCGGGTGCTTAAGACCCTTTTCAGTGACGTAGTTGTTAATCGCACGAGTGACGAACGATCGGGAGACGAGCTTTCCTTCTTCGACACCGAGAAATTCACGGAGCTTTGGGGAGATAGCCTGTTCGCGGTTGAATCCGTTGTTCTTCGCACGAGACGCAGCCTTGGTTCCGTCTGGATCGTCTTGCTTCGCCTTGATCTTACGAATGATCTTGGTCAAAGACTTGACGTCAGAACGGAGCGCAGAGATTTCAGAGAGAACAGTTTCAAGAGACATCTTGTTTATGTCTTACTTAGGTATCACATCTTTAAGCTTGTTGTTTTGATATTAATATGTGATGTAATAATAACATGGACCAGAATGAATACTCAGCTGGGGTCATAAACCGATTCAGGATGAAAAAACTGTTTCACGGTGACCCAGTGTTAAAAAAGTTCTATGAATCCGATGATGTCTCGCGCTTCAGAGCAAGAATGCACAGAGTACACAAAGACAAGGATTTCAAGGATTTTGCAAGCGTCATCTTAACAGACGTGTTAAGATACGAACTCTATGCGGTGATAGACGAACTTACGGAATTCTTAAACCCGGTGGGTGACTTGATTCTTTCAGGTGGTGATGCAGTAAATTCATACTTGGAACCCACACAAAGAATCATGACACTCGATATAGATACAAAGTTCGTGCCCAGACTAAAACCAGACACAAAGTTTTTTGGTAAACTCCAAGCCGTAAAACTCCTTTTGTGGAATAAATTAGGTGAGGTTGCCAAACGTGTGAATACACGGTTTGCGAAACTCGTTCAAAATGGTCGAGGAAAACCCGGTAAATTCATAGGTCTCGGTTTTGCAAACACGGGACCGTATGTCACGCGGAGATACACATTGATACCTAAGAAAAAGGACGCAAAAAAAGGACCAGATACACTCGCAGACATAGAGCTTTTCACACTTGATATGAAAGCGCGCGTTTATTCACCCAAAACGGGCAGAATAGAACCAATCAATATGGGTGGTATACTCGATATAGCATTCATGCGCCCAGGTGAATTTGGATTTGAAGTCGGTGATGATCAAATACAAGCACTCGATATATTCAAAATAACTGGTAAGTATGTTATCGGTAAATTCGATAACATCAAACTTGCATCTAAGAAATTCTTGATTGAAGATTCATATACTATGCAAAAACTCGGTCTTCGTCCACCAGAAAAGAAGGAAAAGGACAGACGGCGCATGATTAAACTTGCAAAACTCGTGACTCGTCGCAAAATTAACCAAACTGATTCAATGATTGATATCATGAAGAAGGTTGATATTCCACTTGTGAAAAAGAAAAAGTCACAGAAAACACACAGGAATATAAGTCCACGTAAAGCCATCAAAGTAAACCCCAAAAAATACACGAAATTCACGACAGCACCAGACCCAGATAAACTATCAAAGCAATACATCCATGGAATAAAAGCCCCTCACAATATGGGTAACTTACAAGGTTTTTCAAAAACACAATCTGATATGCGATTTAACATAGAAACAAACGATTGGAAGAAAAATACAAGACCCGCATACATAAAAAATGAGTTTAACTACAGGCCAAAACGCCCTCTTCCAATCCCAGAAAAGATAAAATTGGAAGAGACTTTGTATGGTTTCAAACCAGTCAGAGATTCATGGGTTCCAAAACCTGTTATACGTAAAGCGGCGATGATACCATTTGTAGGGGTTAAAGATTTGAACCGTATATGATGTATACAATGATCTACGGTACTCTTTCTAAGGGTGAAGATGGTCTCTACCACGTCAAGGCTGTGACCGACGAGAAAAAGCGTTGTTATGTCCAGGTGAAGAATGCTCTTGTTACCGAAGACACAGAAGACGAAATCACATTTGATTTATCTGGTGCAGTCGGTGTTGAAAAGGTTGAAGAGATTCACGCGAATAACATCACGGCGGCGAACGATAACAGTGTAACGTGGTTCGGTAAACAGCTCCCAGAAAAGACCATTAACAAGGTTTACACCAAACAGGACACTCTTTCCGCTGATAAGATTTCAGCCACAAAAGTTTTCAATGCAAAAAAAGAAATCATGGCGGAAGTACCAAGTCTCGTTGGTTCTAAGTGTTCTGTCATGCTCGAGTATGCGGGTCTCTGGTTTGCTAAAAAAGCCTTTGGTCCTCAATGGAATTTGGTTCAGGTCAAGATGATGCCTGAACCGGAGCCAGAACCAGAACCAACTCCAGAGCCAGAACCAACTCCAGAGCCAGAAGTTGAGGCATACCCAGATGAAATTGTGATTGAAGACGACGAATAAAAAAATTGTTTTTATATATAAATGATGAAGATGAAGAAGGTCACCCCACGCCGATTGGTGATCGCTCTCGCTATCGCGGTTGTGATCTACCTCATGGTTACCCAAACCCGCGCCACCTATAGCGTGAAGGAAAACGAATACGCGATGATCGGTGGTATTGATGCCGTCGGACCAGCTGCGGAAGCTGGTGTTGGTTGCGAAATGAAGGCGGGTACCGGTCTCGCCTCGTCTTTGTTGCCACGCGAAGTTGCGCCTCAGGAGGATTTCGGTGAGTTTGCCCCAGATGACATTCTCTCCGGTCAAAATTTCCTTGAGCCACGTCAACAAACTGGCTACCCAGAAACAATCGGTGGCGCTTTGAGAAACGCCAACCAACAAATCCGCGCGGACCCACCAAACCCCAAGGAAGCGTTTGTTTGGAATAACTCCACCATTGCCCCAGACACTATGCAACGTAGTTTGTGCGCGTAAACTTAAAGAAATAACGTATTAGGTATATATAAATGTCTCAAGTTCCTTCAGACGAACTCTCAAACAGCGTCTCTAAGTTGGTTGAATTAAACAAGCAAATTACAGAAGCCAGAGAAGATATAAAAGTGCTCACACAAGCCGAAAAATCGCTTAAGCTCCAAGTGAAGAAGCTTATGGTTGATCATGGTCTCGATGCCATTAACCTTAAGAAGGGGAAGATTTCAGTTCGAAAGAGTTCCAGAAAGACCGGTCTCAATAAGACCACTGTAAAGGAGGGTCTCGTAAACTATTTCAATGGTAATGAACAACAAGCCGAAAGTGTGTTAAAGGCTATACTCGATAGTCTTCCAGTAAAGGAATCTACTTCTCTTTCCCTCACGGGCATCAAAGACAAGAAATAATGGTTTGGAACGAATATGCACACGCCGCTGAGCGCATGAGTGATAATGAATACACTGACGATGAAGAGTATGAAATCGAAATGAACAAACCACTCCACATTGACGATTGGGGTGGACATTTTGACGACGACTTGTGGTGGATGTGGCAATTGTTCAGAGGTATCTCGGTGATAGGTACATGAATCATCATATTCTCAAAGACGCAAAGTACCACGATTTTATTGAGTTTTGTTACCAATTCTCAGATCATAGAGCTATAGAATTATAATATACATATATTACAAACATGCTTCCAGATATCACTTCCCAAAAAGTGTCTGTTCCAGCCGCCCTATTCCTCGCGCTTAGCCCAGGTATCCTCCTCCGCACGGATGGTACCAACATCAAGTTCCGTAACGGTCTTACTGGACGCACCGCTGTGCTGTTCCACGCGCTTGTGTTCTTCCTCGTGTACTCTTTGATCGCGAAGGCCATGGGTCTCGTTCTTACCCGAACTGACCTCGTCGTGACTACCGTTTTGTTCTTGGCCTTGAGCCCAGGTATGTTGCTCACCTTGCCACCAGGGTCCAAGGGTGTCTTCATGTCTGGACAAACCAGCCCAGCGTCTGCCCTCGTGCATACCGTCGTTTTCGCGCTCGTGTTCGCTCTTTTGCGAAAGCAATTTCCTCAGTATTATTAGGTGACCAGCCATGAAATATTTGGTGATTGGTCCAGGTGCTATGGGATTTTATGCCATGCTTGGACACCTTAAAACAATAGAAAATCGTCTCAGTGATGTACAAGAAATTTCAGGCGCATCCGCCGGGTCTATTCTCGCCGTGATGCTCGCTTTGGGAAAGTCCATTGATGAGGTGATAGACATATCACTCAAGTTGAACATTTCAGATTTAGTGAAGGTGAATTTGAAATGTTTTTTACAAAGATATGGATTCGTAGACGTAAAGGCTATGCGTGACACATTTGTGAAAATTTGTGGGTGTGACCCAACGTTTGCAGAATTAGAAAAGAAAATATACATATCGGCATTTTGTGTGAACACTGCGAAGACGGAATATTTTTCGGTAGATACACACCCAGACATGAAAGTCCTTGACGCTATGTCTATGAGTATTGCCATACCGTTTGTGTTTTCGACTATGAGGTTTAATGGAAACACATATGTTGATGGTGGAACCACAGAATCACTCCCAATGTGCCCATTTTTAGATAAAAAGCCACACGATGTGTACTGTATAGAGATAAAATCAAGGTTGAAATACACTGAAAATATAGATGATATGCAAACATTTGCGCAGACTATTGTGCGTTCGAGTTTACATAACAGGTACGACTATGATACATCACAATGTGAAACTAAAATCATAGACGTAGGAGACATGGATATTTTCGATTTCAATATGTGTTACGAGGATAAAATACGAATGTACATGAAAGGTACCTCGTAATTTTTTATCAGCTTATATCAATATGGACGCGTGTGATCCAGGGATAAATATTGGAAACCTCAAAAGACTCGTGAAACAGAACACGGGGCTTGAGTTAGATCTCACGCGCGAACAAATATGTGATGCGTACTCGTCCATCCAGGACGGTAAACTCCCTTTGCCACCAATGGTTTTGTCGAAGGACGGTAAGTACATGTTAGATAGAAAATCACCTTTGACTGGTAAGGACTTTGAAGTTCTTTTTGGTTCTGATTCGACTGTGTCCCAATTGAAACGTGTAGCGCGTAAAGCTGGACTCGCGAGTTACGACAATATGACCAAAGCTGAAATGGTCGAGGCGATTGAATCGACGCTTCAATCTAAAAACATACGTGAACCAATCCGTTTGCACATCTCAGCACAACGAGCGGTCCGTAAAGTTTCGGTAAACAATAATAACAATTACCCAAACAACTTGAACGTGAATAACGCGAATGGAAACGGTGTGCGTAACAATAACAACCTTCGTAAAATCGCAAACGAGTCGAACAACCTGAACCGCGGAAACGGGAACCGCAACGGAAACGGGAACAATCTCGCTAAAATTGCGAACGAAACGAGAAACCTGAACCGTGGAAACGGGAACCGTGGAAACGGGAACCGTGGAAACGGGAACCGTGGAAACGGGAACCGTGGAAACGAGAGGCCACCCGTCAATCGAACGACCGCGCGTTACGTGAATGCGATGTTGCGTAAACCAAACGCGAGAAGAAATGAAGATTTGGCGAGAGTTCTCTCAGCTGCGCGTAACACGGGTGGTGGAAGCACGCAAAATCTGAGCCGAATTATAGAGGCGGTCCGTCGAAAGCCGAGCACGGATGGTTCGACCGCGACCATGCTCAACAAACTCATGCGCGCGAAAACGTCGGGTAACTCAAACGCACTCCAACGCGCGATGAAGGAAATAGAAGAACTCAAACGCAGACCTGTAGCGGCCCCAGCGGCCCGAGTGAACAATAAACAACAGAAGCTCGCCGAACTCGAAAAGTATGCGGTAAACAAAGCGTCTAAGCTCGGTAACAATCGCATGGAATTTTTGAATGAAACAGAAAAATACATAAAAGGTTACAAAAATGGACAATATATGCATAATGCGGCAAAATCGAGAATAGCTGCGAAGTATGATGAAATATATAAGAAGCGACTGAATGGGTCTAAAATGGAAAAGGTTGTATCTGAACTCGGTGCAAATACTAATAAAATCGTAAACACAAGAATTCAAGCGAAGGCTAAAGAGCTTCTTGAACAGTACAAAGCGACTGGTTCAACCCCAATAAGAAATTCAATCATAAAACTCAAATCTCTCGATGAAAATCTGAGATCAAAAGAAGATTCCGTTGTAAAACTTTTTGGTAACCGCAAACCTTTAAACTCGGAGAGAGATGAAGCCCTACAAAATATACAATCATACAACATGCGAAACGGGCTAGCTAAAATTAATAAGCAAATCGAAGAGAAGAAGAAGGAACGAGGTGTCGAATTCAATACAATGATTGTAAATGCTACGTACAAAAATGTCCCATCAAATGTTAAAACCACGTTAAGAAATAAATATGTATCCGGTGAACTGAATAGAAACGATGTTAAACGAGGGCTTAATAAAGCACTCAAAAAAACGACGGATATTTTAAAAAATCTGGAAAATAAAATAAAAAAATTGGAAAACGAACTTGGTGATTCTAAACTGACCCCGAGTGAGCGAAACGCATTGAAGAAAGAGGTCAACAATTTGAAACTAAAAAGAAACACAAACTTGAAAAATATGAATGTAATGCGAGAACAATTGGGTAATATGAAGACTACTGTGAACACCAAAAATAGAAACATAGAAAGACTCAAAATTAAACAGGGAAATGCAAACGCCGAAATAGAAAGTCTCAGAAACAAATTAAAAAGTAATAAAAACTTGTCCAATGGAGAAAAACGGGCTTTGGAAGAACAACTCAAAAACGCCATGAAGAACAGGGCCAACATCAATGAACGATTGTCAAAATCTGAATCAGAGAAAGAGCAATACATGCGAGAAATGAACACATTAGCTGGTAACGTGATAAACATTACCAAACAAAAAGAAAACGCGAACAAAGAAATAGCAAATCTCAGAAACAAATTACAAAAGAATAAAAACTTGTCCAATGGGGAAAAACGGGCTTTGGAAGAACAACTCAAAAACGCCATGATTAATAGAGCCAATCTCAATACTCGATTGAGAAAATCTGAAGCGGAGAAAATGCAATACATGCAAGAAATGTATACATTAGCTGGTAACGTGAGAAACATTACCAAACAAAAAGAAAACGCGAACGCACAAATCACTGCAAAAAACCGAGAAATAAACCAAATAAAGAAAAATATGGCGGCGGCGGGAAGTATGAGTATGGCGCAAAAGGAAAAACTTAGACAAAATCTAGAGAAAGCACAACAGGAAAAGGCCAACATCAGTAATCAATTAAGCAGGTTTAGATCGGAATTGGAAATGGCAAAAAAGAGGCTTGACGAAGAACGAAAAATTAAAGGTGATAAAATACAGTCATTAGAGTTTAACGCCACTAAAGCTAGACAGGAGCGCAACAATTTGAAACAAAAAAGAAACGTAAACCTGAAAAATATGAATGTAATGCGCGAACAATTGGGTAATCTGAAGGTTAATAGAAATGTGTTAGCAGCCGAAGCTCAACGAAGGCAGAATGCATTAAATGAGGCTGCAAAAAAAGAAACTGAAATCACCAAAAAACTTGGTGAAAGCAACGCATCTATAAAAAAACTCACCGCACAACGTGACGAGTTATTGGAAAAGGGTGAATTAAACGCAGCCGAAAAGGCAAACTTACAGCGGATAAGAAATGAATTGAAAGCCGAACGAAATACAAAAAATAATGAAATAAAACAGCTCCAAACTTTATCTAATAATAGGGAAAAGGAATTAGAAAAAATATCTACAAACTTAAACGTAGCTACTAGAGAATTAAATAGGAGTATGGCTCTCATTAGTACCCAAGAAAAGAGCCTAGAGGCTAAAAATAAGAACTTAAAAGCAAGACAAAACCAAGTGGGTGAACTTTATGAAGAACAGAAAGGTTTGAAAAAATTAATTGAGACACTCGAAACACAAGCGACTGAAATAAACGAACAAATTCAACAACAAACCAAAAAACTCGCGAACAGCGCTAGTGAAATAAACCGCCTTCAAAAGCAACTTAATAATGCTACCGAAGCGCGGGCTCGCAATATCCAAACTATGCAAATGCGACACGCAGAAAATATAGGAGCCGCCACTGCCCAAATAGAAGAATTAACGAAAAAAGTACAAGAACGCAATGCGATTATAAAGAGATCTAAAGTGGTCGGCAAGTGGCAAGGTACCGCTGTTCGTGGACTCGGTACACAATTGAGAAACACCCGAACCAACCTTACTAGAGCCCAAAAAGAAATTGGTGTCGCGCGAGGTGTTGTAAGTGGACTCCGACGCCAGAGACAGAATCTTCAGGGACAAAGAAACACACTTTTCGGCAAACTCACACAGGTCAGAGGTCAGAGACGGAATGCACAAAGAGGTATAAATGCACTCAGAGCTCAGACTAGAAATTTAGAACAAAGGAGGCTTGCAGAAAACAGGAGTACTAATAACACATTTAATGCGAGTGCTGCGTTTAACCGTCAAATGAAAGGAGTGGCCGCTAGACAGAGATGGCAATCTTTGAAACCCAAAGCTACAATGGTAGGGGCGGCTCAGTTGGGTGTAGGCAAAGCACTCAGAGAAAAGCTTCTAAAAAATGTAGATACGACCAATATTAATGGTAAGCATGTTGTAGATGGAAAAGGAAAAGGAATTATTCCGCTTCCGGGTGGTGAAAGACGTGATTTAAAAAAAGAGGTGCAAGATCCAATGACCGGACTAAATAGACTCAGGGCTATAGAAAAAATGATATTGAATAGAAAAACAAATAGAAATAATACAATTTTAAGGAGAAGGCGTATGAATACAACATTGGGACTCGCTGGTTCCGCTGTAAAAAATAACTTTTCGTTTGCTAATAGCAATACACCTGCACAATCCAGATCTCAACTACTTAAACAAAACAATGCGTGGGAAAGTGGTCCAGCGGCAGAAGATCGTATAAGAGGCCAGGCTTTCGCCAGTTAATTTTCTAAAACATACTATATGTCTACATATACCCAAGAACCCTGTGAATTCATTTACCGTGTCTCTTCCTTAGAAAAGGTCGTAGATGGAGACACGATAGATGTCACCATCGACCTCGGTTTCGATGTTTGTACCAAACAAAGAGTGCGTTTGCTCGGCATCGATACCCCCGAATCGCGCACGTCCGATAAAGAAGAAAAGGTTTTCGGTCTCCTCTCCAAGAAGAAACTCAAGGAATGGTGTCTCAAGGCTGTGGAATCTGAGAAGGATGATATAGAAATCCAACTCAGATGCCCAGAACGGGATTCGCGTGGAAAATTTGGTCGCATTTTGGCGGAGGTGTGGGTCAGTGAAGATGGTCAATGGACCAATGTGAATAAGTGGATGTGTGACGAAGGATACGCGGTTCCATACACGGGACAAAACAAAAAGGATGTCGAAGCGCTTCACATGGCGAATAGAGAAAAGCTACGAGCTAAATATCAAATTGACGCTCCCAAATGATAGCGATCCACTTTTCACCGGATGTGACCGGCTCTCCCCCGTGTAGTGCATCATCAGTGATTCCACCCCAACTATCGAGTGTATCGAAACTGAGAGCATCACCCATTTTCAATTTAAAACTTTTTTTGATATTAGGAAAAATAGTTTCACCACCTTCATAATCATCATTCAATGCAAATATGAACGTGTGTACTCTATTATTTTTGTAAGTTTCGTGGGCATCTTGGTGAGGTTTGTATAACCCACCCCTTTTATAACGAACTACTCTCAAACCCTCACAGCGTTTTGGGTGTTCTGTGTACCTGTTCATAATTTCCGAAATTTTGGGGTCATCTACATCCAAAGTACATTCATTCGCATTTCGTATAGTTTTATCTATAAATTTATCTAATGAAAGACCTGCATCACTTAATTTAGGTAAAGCAGACTGTTTTATGTATTCACACTCTTCATACGTGAGTGAGTTTGATTCCACTTCCGGCATTTTATAGATGGGTATCATATATCTCTCGCAGAAATGTATTTTTCTCATCTAACGGGGTTTTCTCTAATCCATAAATTGCATACCCATTTTTCACCATACGATACAGCGTTTCCACCATGCATCGATTTTTCAGTTTTACCACCCCAATCATCTAAATTTTCAAATTTTAAGGCATCACCTTTGATAAGTTTATAGCATTTTTTTAAAACTGGAAAGAATGTACCCCCTTCTCCATAATCACTATTCAAAGAAAATAGAATTGTGCAATGTCTTAGGTTTGGGTCTTCTGCTATGATATCTTGGTGTGGTTTAAAAAATCCACCCGTTTTATATCTAACAACTTGAAGTTGTTCACATCGATTATAGTCCTCGGGTTTTACAAATCTAAGTATGATATTTTTAAGTTTATGGTGTTGCTCGTAATCTAAAAAACATGTTTCACTTACTCGCAGTGTTTCGTCTACATATCGTTTATAACCCACAATCGAAGTGCTGAGTCTATCAATTGATATATGTTTTATATATTCACATTCTTCATCTGTGAGTGCATTCTTAATAAGAATGGGATGTGTATACGTTGGTCCCATTATTATCAGAAATACAATGTGTAAACTTATTATGGTAAACCAATGCATTGTATCTTAAATCTACTTCTATAAAAAATATTTATAAATAACTGCGCTGCCTTATCCACAAATTACATATCCACTTTTCACCAGATTCGACGGGTTCACCCCCGTGCATAGCTTTATCCGGAATTCGACCCCAGCTATCGAGTGTATCGAAACTGAGGACGTCGCCCTTATATAACCTGTACGATTTTCCTAGTACTGGAAAACTCGTCGCTCCACCTTCATATTCGTCATTCAAGGCAAATATGAATGTATGTTTTCTCTTATTTGTGTGTGTTGAATCGGCGTCTTGGTGAGGTTTGTAAAATCCACCTGGTTTGTATCGAACAACCTGTAAACTTTCACATGTATCACACTCATCCACAAACCGGTGTATGATGTCGTGTATCTTAGGATCTTCCTTACCGAGCCACGCCGTTTCGCTGTCTCTGATATCCATATCTATGTGTTTATCATCGGAGAGTGTTGATTTCGAAAGAAGAGGTGTAGCTTTCTTCTTGATGTATTCACATTCTTCATCTGTGAGCACCGAATGAATCTTTTCGGGTTGTCTATATTTTGGTCTGAATATGATGATAAGTGCTACGACTAGAATTAAAAGAAATACTATCATCTATTATCAGCTAAGAAATATATAGTGAGGAACTACACAATCGTATCTCGCGTGTATTTGGCGACATACCCCATTAAAATACGTACACAACTCCTGAGCCGTGTGTATGATTTCTTCTTCTCTGTGTCGTTCAACTATCCATTGTCGTAAGAGGTCGCCACCTGTATCTAAAAACATCTGGTGTATATCACGTATATCATTCATTTTATCGTTGTACTTGTCCCTTTTTTGGAGTTCCCATTTCATGTATTCATCATCAATTTTATTCATGAGGTACTCTATTCTGAGGGACATGTTATCCTCATATATAAAACCATATCTATACGCTAATAAATGTTCAACGGTTGTCACTATATAATGGAATCGCATGATCATAGGTGGTGCATTTTCATCAATGAGTTCTCTATACATAGGTCTACCACCACATGGTATGTCACCGTGTTCTCTCGATCTCGATTGAAATTCGAAAAAATGGGGATTGTGAATTCGACCCTTCTCTATGATACCAGTTCTCCAATCAAATGCGGTTTGACACGAAGTACACCACATCTGTGCACATCCATCTATTTTGTAAATCATAGTTGAGCATTTTGGACATGGTTTTGTGTCCCTGTTTATGAGCTTCATGGTTTTCACAAGTTCTGGGTCACACGTGTGACCCTCGAGACATTCTTCGTTACATTTGTCACAAAAGGATGTTTCGCATATTCCACATTTCCACAAATCATCCAAAAAACCTCTGCAGTTTTCGGACGGACAACCTCGTATAAATGTAGGCTTTGTTTCTATTACTCCAAAGCGTATAGATTCTAGTTCTATTCTAACATATCTATGTGCATTCTCTAAGAACAGGGACATCGCGATGTAAAAATCTGAAAGCCCGTTATTTGTTTGTGTCGCGTGTATATATCTACGTCTTGCCTTGATATACGTATTTGATATGAATTCTCTCAGTTTACCAAGTCGTTGGCGCTTGAGTATTCTCTGTACATATGGTTGTGTTTCGGGCATTCTCGCAAGTTCGCGTTCAAAGAGAATACGTTCCTTGTGTTTTTTGTATTCACAATTCTTGAAGCGTTTTGTACAAAACGAATCAATTATATCCCTCGTATATGCTTTCTTGCAACTCATACAGTGTGCATCTTCTGTGGTCGATAGAAGGTATGTTTGGCTACACGATCTACACGATTCAAAATCACAAAAAGGGCATGTTACTTTTTTGTGATTTGTTTTATTTAAACGTTCACAGCATACACCGCACGTCGTCATGTACTTTTAGGGCTCTTCTTCTTTAAACTATTGGGTTTGTCGGACAGGAGACGCTTGACTTCAGTGAAAAGTTTCACATACACAGGCTTACCGACATTCTTTTCGCGGTTGATGAATTGTTCATAAATCTTGATTTCCTTATTGAGTGTAGTCTTACCGGTTTTAACAGCGTGTTTAGACTGCTTCACGAGTGCGTCAACACTTTTCTTGAACCTGGGGCTTGAGGCAGAGGTTATGTTCCTGACGTCAACAAATGGAACTGGGGACATCTTACATTTTAGCGAGAATAAAATTTTAATACATATAAGGAAAAGAATTTATACACATATAAACATGAATGAGAACGAAGAACTCGAATTCGTGAAAGAGTTACATTCCGGTAAGGATTTATTTACACTTGCAAAAGAACGAAGTTCAACGCCAGGTGAATTAAAAATTAAATTAGAGGACATCGTATGGAAATTATACAAAAAGGATGAAACACGTGAAACGATACAGAAGGTATTAAATTTAGAACGAGAAGTCGTAGATTATATTATCAAGAAACGGGAAATTGAACAAAGTTCAGTTTCAAATGATAATAAAAAGGCAACTATGTATGAAATTGGTATGTTAGCTGAAACTATATTTAATATACTTGGCCCTGGATACAGTGAGCGTGTGTATCATAACGCGATGGAGGTACTCCTTCGTTCAAAAAATATTCCTTATGAATCGGAGAGGATTATTCCTATTCCATTTAATGGACATGTGATTGGTAATTTAAGAGCGGATATCATCGTGAATAACGAAACCATACTTGAGTTCAAAACAATCAAAACCTTAAATGAGTCGGCTGAGATACAATGTCACAATTATCTTCGACTGACTGGGTTGAAGACTGCATATCTGATAAACTTTCCTCCGTTTGAGAAACGCCCTGTTGAGGTGAGATGTATCGCATTGCCAGAACGTAAGGAAACACCCGAGTAAGGTGTTTGTATATGTCGGTTGTTTCGTCGTAATATTTCTTAGGGTTTTTCATTTCTTCGTGAAGAATGTGATGTGCTTTATTCATATAAAACTTTGCCTCTTCTATACAAAACTTTTCGTATGTGTTCATTTGCATATAAATAAACTCATTTCTTTAAATAGTCGGTATAAATTCCCATCGTAAATCGTGGCATATCTTTTTCCATATTACATCTTGTTGGTACAATTTCTCTTTACTTTTGAGTAGTGGAAAATATTGGAGATACGAATCTTCACTCAAAAGTTCACAGAACTTGTACAATACATAGCTATACGATAAGAAATTACGTCTATTTGATGGGCAATTATCATCGAATGGCTTTTGTATATCCTTGAACATGATTCGAAGGCGCTCTTCGAGTTCTTGTGGCATGTTTGGTGGTTTCACGCCACTCAATATATTTGTTATATAAGGTACGTGTTCGTAGTATTTATTCATCTTAAGCTTTTTCAAAAGACTTCTGACTCGGGCGTGTGTGATTTCTTCGAGTGTCTTGATTTTCAACTTCTTGAGTTCATTTCTGAGTTGTTCCATGACTTCTTGTGGAATCGTCGTCGTTTCTTGTGCTTGAAATTGAGATAACCATTCGTTAAAATGATTTTCTCGTTTGTACGAATAATTCACAATCTTCTCGGATGTCTCTTGTTCTTCTCTATATGTGAGCTCTTCGCTTATGAGCGTCGCTATTATGGCACCACATCCATCACACACTAATTCACTCGTGTCATGAAAATGAAATATGTTACTCTCTTTACAGCTCGTACATACGTCTTGTTTCTTGGCTATTTTTATATCGACATTCAGGTTCTCTACATCTGATAAATATTCATTGAATATATCTTTTCTTTTAAGACCTGTCGTTATTTTACAATTAAAGACGTTGTCTGTGCTTACTTTGGTATCTATCTCTTCAGTATATTGTTTCATATAGGGCATACATTTTATTATATAATCCGACATTTCCATTTCATATTCAGAGCGATTCGTCGGATCTTTATCCATGGAGTCTTTCCAAGCATCTATTTTGTTGTTATATCTACTTAAAAAATTTCCCTCCATATAATTAGTTAGAATGCTACGCAATCTTTTAACTAACGTAATCATATGGATTTACGATACTTATAAGAATTTCGTATCAATACCAAACCACAGGATAATGCATTCATCGATGGAGTATTTCATAAATACAGACACTGACTATTCAGCAAAGGGGAAATTTTGGGAAGATGAATCAAACAAGTGGGATGGTCTCTTTCATGAACATTATGTAGAGTCGAAAGACATGTGCTACAGAGGTCACAAAACACCTGAAAATGTTAATAAGACTATTATTCGTATCAAATATTGGTACAATGACAAATTGTACAAATATTTAACATATAACACGGGACACGCGTGGCCACCGGAACAATGTAAAGATATGGTATTCAGTGTGCCACTCGTTTCAGCGCATCTCGTAGACACAAATGACAAACCTGTAAAAGATGTACTCGGTAAGATTAAACGTTACGCTGGACCAAGAGGTGATTTTCATGGTGAAAAGGTAAAGATAAGCGACATGTTATATTATGACATTGAAACATTAAAGACTATGTATCCGTATATAAGGCTAAAAAATGTTTTTGGTAAAACCAAGAACGTCAGTACAGTCGATGGTTACATTACTGATCTGTTTGTGATTTAGTGGCTAGGTAAAACTTAAGCTCCCCCAAATTGGCTACATTGTACTTGAGTATGAGGAACCTGTTTAATTCTTCTTGCATGATTTGTACAGTTGAACACATATTTGTGGCTTTTGTAAAAATGTTCATGTACCGAAGGGAATATATACCAGATATTTTTGGGCTCTCTTCTGTACATTGAATATCCGTTTCTTGATTCGCAAAATCACCTTCGCATTTGAGCCTGAATGAAGTACCATCCCGCGTAATTTCTATATCAGTACCTATGTTGTACATGTCTCGACAAATTCTCTGAAAATCGATGGACGGCATGGGCGTCACAGTCGTCATATTCATCTCTGGAACTTCGATTTGATTTTCATTGATGTCCAAGAGCTTAAGAGCAAATTTGGTACACGTCTTTTTAGTTTCATTGTGAATTTCTATGTTCATATACTCCCTTGAATCTATACTCATCATAAGCACATCATTGTTTGTGATTGACTTGAGTAACTTGAATGTATTTGTCACATTTATACCCGCGACGATTTCACTTTCACACGAATACTCTTCAAAGTTATCTGCTGACAAAAACATATCCACGAGAGACGTCCTGGCCGTGTCGAGTGTCGTGACATACAAACCATCTGGTTTGAAATACACATTCACGTCATTAAGTATATCCTTCAGTACCTCAAATGTGGACTTTATAGCACTCGCCTGTATAGTAGCAAGTTTCATGATACTTGGTGATAACTCGTGTTATTTCTTTATGTTATTGTTATACGTCTGTGATACGTCACGGTTTATCTTTTCTTCGAGTTCAGCAGTCATGGGTGGCTGTAAACTGCGTCCGTAATCATCAAGTCCGAATATATCAGAATTGTTTTCTCCGTCGAGTGTGGTCATAGAACACGCACCAAATCCACACGAGTCTATGTCGTTATTTGGTAAAAGAGATTCAAGCCAGTTTTTGATTTCGTTTCCAATCAGGAATTTGCCATTCTTTGTGAGCATGGTCGGAACGCGGGTTATCTTATGTGCATATTGAGGAGGTATACCCTGTGTGTTCACATTGTGGTAATTCACAAGTTGGGAAATTTGAGGACGCCTTTTGATGTAGTCAATGATATCGAGACTGTGACTGCACTTTGGGCTATATATCAAAAGAGACATCTATTAAAATACACGCGCAAAAACTTTAACTCAAAAGGGCGCAGTATAATAATGTGTATACACAATATAATGAGTAAAAAGGTAATCATACCCATACGTTCGAATGGTAAACTCAGTGAACACGGGTACCACGATGTGCGCGATAAATCCGAACTCGCCAGACATCGCGCACTTGGTAAGGTTATTCGAGCAGGTGAACCACCCCTCGGTCTATTTCGCCGTCTCAATGTACTCATGATACTGTTTAGACACACTGATCCAAAGTTATCTAAAATTTTTAAAGCGGATAGAAATTGGGTAAAATCCAAATACTTTTAATTTTTTTTTATTTTTAAAACTTTTTTCTTTTAAAAGAAAGTGTAAAAAATATTTTTTTTATTTTCAAAACTTTTTTCTTTTAAAAGAAAGTGTAAAAAATATTTTTTTTATTTTCAAAACTTTTTATAAGAGTATAGTAATAATGATCCGGAAGTGGGTACCACTACTCCTACTCATCGCACTCATTCTCTTACTCATGTCCAGGACAGAAATGTTTACCACTAAAACAACTACATCCGATATAGACGAAGGCGTGTTAGATCTCAGTCAATATGAACAACTCCAAAACGTGAAGGTGTCGAATAATGTGATGGAACAAATTGTACTCGCCGTAAACAAACGAATAAAAGAGATGACTGGTCTGTGTACTTATATAATAGACACACACGAAATTAGAAAATATAAACACAGTGAATCGGGTGATGAAGTGTACCGATGCCGTTTTATGGTTCTTAAACATGGTGGATTCCCGTATGCCTTTGCTGTGTCTTCCGATGTTAGAATCATGAATGATCCTGAACGAGTGAACTGGAATGATATTAACATGCAAGCCACTCTACGAACACTCGGTGTATCCCAAGACGAATTAAACAAAACACTTGTAGACGTACCAATTGAATTTGTTGACGAAGAAACTGGTAAAGTTGACGTCACAAAACTCATCATCGCAAAATACATGAAAGAGGTCAGTAATGCGAATCCACTCGTCGTTGTTGTGTCTCTCAGAACACAACCACTCGATACACAAAAGCCGGAGTCTGATACCATGTTTACTACCGACAAGGAAATCCGTGAATTTGAGGACTTTGATAAAATTCGAGAAAATCACATCAACTTCATAAAGAACACACCACTCATAAAAAAGGAAATACGAACACCCGAAGAAATGTACGGTCGCCCCAAAATCCCTGAAAATAATTCGTTAGCATAATTTAATGATCAGTGTCAATGAGATATCAAAGATAGCTGAAAAACGTAATAAATTGCGTAAGGAAACCTATATCAAAATATATGAACAGATATCAAAAAAGGTCAGACAAAGTGCTGAATTTGGAAACAAATTCCTACTCGTTTCCATACCATCATTTGTAGTCGGGTTCCCTGCATTCGATAGACTCAAGGCTATGCACTACATAAAACGACAACTCGATCTCGGTGGATTTTCCACCCGAATAGTCGGTGAGCATGAAATATACATATCTTGGTCTACAAAGAAAAAATCGTCAAATACACATCCACCTAAAGAAGAGATTCTTACAGAAGAATTCGGCGATTTCCCATCTTTTGTAAATTTAAAGAAAGTAGCTAATAAATACAGGGGAAATGCGGGAAAAGGCTCGTAAAAAAATTTCACTCTATCATAAATGGATAACCTCAACGTCCTCGTTGAAGCCAAGCGTGAATATTTGGGACAATTGTCTCATTTGATGTGTCCAGTTATGATCGAGACATTTGATAAGATTTTTGAAGAGGCGTACACCATGTCCAAGGGTCGTAAAGTTCTTATCATGTTCCAAAAGCTTCTGAAAGAAGTCCCTAACTGGAACGAAGGCATGTCTAAACAACACACGGATAATATCGCAAATAGATGTGCGTGGTTTAACGATCTTCTCGCCGCGGTGTTTGTGAGTTGTGTAAAAATTCTTTCTTCGGTTCGTCTTGGTAAAGACAATAAGAAAATTTCCCTCAAATTGCCCACGAATGAGACATTTATCCAAACGTGTTACAATAACATCGCCAAAGACATCTACAAAGATCCATATATATTTACCGAAAGTCAAAATGAACATTTGCGCGATGAAAAGTTGTTTCAGCGTTTCAGTACCGTGATCGAGGCATCTGTGCGTGAACTCATCCCAGTTCAACAAATCCTCCAAACGTATATGAACAATGAATCAGAAGACATAGATGTCGGTGGAGAAGCTGAAGATACCGAAGACCCCGAATTCGTTGATGAATACCAAGAACCAGCTCCCGAACCACAGCCGGAAGCGGAACCTGAACTCGAACCACAAGCGGAACCCGAACCCGAAGTGGAACCACAGTCGGTGGAAGAAGAAAGTTCTCCATTTGATAACGAATTTAAAACAATTTCTACAACAGATCAACCACCAATGCAAGAAGTCGAAGAGGAAGACGAAGAGGAAGACGTGTTATTCCCAGACGCATCTGAAACCCGTGCAAAAAAAGTTGGCTATAATTAAATGGAGTTCGAGGACTATCTAAGAGATCCAGCATGGGCCGCCATAATAGCAGGTATAATCACAGCTGGATATATACATCTTAAATCGAAGCTTAATAATGAAGGAAAGCTTCCGGCAAGTGCTTATTCGAAACCAGCCTTTTTAAATGCAATTCTCGTTTTTTTCATAGTATCAAATGGTATAGGAGGTAAAGAGACCATATCAACAGAACCATTCGCTTAAAGATAATGTGACTATTGTTTATAGTAAACATGAGTTCCGTATCTGCGTTCAATGATATGATGGGCCAATTTCTTGCGGAACTTCACAAGACGTTTCCAGAAGAAAAGGGTATCAAAAAGTGTATGTCGGGCTTCGAAATTATGCGAACGTCCAATCCGAGACTTGTCATCGATGGATTCATGGCGGGTGTCACACCATTTGCCGATAAGATTTCTGCGAAGGACGATACTTTCTTCCTCAATGAAGCGAAGAATCTTGAATTCTTGAAGGACATTAAACTCGAAGAAAAATGGGCGTCTGTGTCTCAACAGACGAAGGATGCAGTGTGGCAATACATTCAAACCCTGTATATGTTGGGTACGACCATCAGTTCCATTCCAGAAGACACCCTTTCTATGATTGAAAAGGTGGCGAAGGAGTGTGCCGATAAGCTCGAAGGTCAAGAGGGTGGTATCGACGAAGCCGCCCTTATGAAGACCATGCAGGGAATGCTCGGGGGTATCTTGAAAAAATAAAACTACTATATATTAAATGAGCTCTTGGTTTAGAGACCCTAAACATCTCGTTGATGATAAAAAGATACTTGAATTTTGGCCAACGAATATTCAAACCCCAGCGGAGCGTGTGAACGCTGGTTCAAGATTTATAATATACGCCACGTGTATTCACTATCTGATAAAGCGTGACGTACGAATCTTTATACTTGCGGGAACAGCGTTGGGTGTTCTTTATGTTATGGACAAAGCTGGTATGGTGAAACAATGCTCTACGAGTGGAACCGAATTTTATGAGAATCCAGCTAATTCATGTCAAATGCCCACCCGGGATAACCCAATGGCAAATGTACTTATGGGAGACAATCCAAATAGGCATCACGCGTGTAGCTATGAAACTGTAAAAGCTGATGTTGATTCGTTTATCACCGGTAATATTCAATACGGTCATGCCCGTTCCCGTTCAACTCTTCCAAAGTATCAACAAAATGCACTCGCTAGACAGTTTGTCTCTGCACCAGTAACATCTATTCCAGGTGATCAAACAGCGTTTGCCGAATACCTTTACGGTAAGAAGGGGGCGCCCATCTGTAAGAGTGATGGAAGTGTGTGTAACCCGGATGCCCGAGGTGTTCAACTCGAAGCATTTGCTGGTCTTGATCCAAACGGTGATGCAAGAAGAACGGCCACTAGACCCGCGATGTCGTAAATAAATCTCACGTAATAATAAATGGCTTACCAATTGCAGCCAGGTCTTAAAATAGTTGAAAATCCAGCTGTCCCAGTCAACTGTGCGACCGAGGAAGTGTTTGTATATCCTCAGCCCAGTACGTTGAATAATGGTTCGTCGAGACCAAACACTATGTTGTATGGTACGGCGCCATTTATGGCTGGAAAGGGGGCTCCAGCGGAGTTCATCGAGACAAGTGATCAGCTCAGACCCCAATCGACCACTCGATTCAACCGAGTTCTTGCGAAGACGTATGAACAAAACTTGTTCCCATTGCAAAACATGGAATGCAAGTTGCCTCTACGCACTATTAGTTATGAACCAATGAGCACTCGATCTGAAGTACAAAATGGAATGTTTAACCAAAGATACGCAAATAAAAATATCAATAAGAAATAAGAATGGCTGATCCCATATCTGTAGCAGCTATCGCCGGTCTCGTGTACGCAGGTCGAAAGTTGAGTCAGCCAAAGGAGACATATACTATCACACCAGAACAGGTTGCTCCTAAAATCGAACCTTCGTACAAGATAGAGCCAGTGAAGGAACGCCCAATTGAAAATTTAAAACCAACAAAAATGCATGTTGATAACTTTGGGGTCGTGGCTCCACAGTTAAGATCGAGTGGTCAAGAGGTTTTGAACATGCAAAACAGAATGAATGATTACAATCGAATGAACAATGTCTCGCCCGTGGAGAAGAGACTTGTCGGTCCAGGTCTTGGTGTGGACCCATCTGTTCCAAGCTATGGTGGTTACCAGCAGCTTTTGCGTGTTAATCCAGAAAACGTTGGTGCCTATAGACTCACCACTTTACCAGGTAGATCCGGTCCAGCTCAAGATGTTTCGGGTGGCCGCCGCGGTGTCGTTGGTGCTATAGGAAACAATAGACCGGAAAAGACTACATTCTTGCCCGAGCGTCTGCCAATGACTCTTGGTCGCGCACAAGGATTCTCAGGTCGTGTTACACGAGGGAGCCACGAGCGAACAAAGCGAACCACTAACCGGTCACAAACTGGTCTACGAACTGATACTCTTAATGTTGCCCCAGCGAAGAGGTTCATATCCGCGCAGAATGTCTCCCAAGACCCAACGCGTAACAAGAAGGATGGTAACATGGAACAGTATCAATACATGAACCAGACACAGCCGGGTATCCACAGTTTTGCTCACGGTTATCTCGCATCTCCAGAGATCGCCATTGGTGGAAGCAAGGCATACACACCCGAACAGCTCAGTCGTTATGGTTTCCGCCCAGATGAACGTCGCGGTAAGGCGAACCGTAGATCGAATCCGGGGCGTATGAATGTCAGAGCGGGTCCACTCAATCAAGGTGGTATGATTACATCGGCGCGGTCAGATACAACCCGTGTAGATGGTCGCGTGAATCCACTCGCCGGTGGATGGATGCAACAATACACAAACTCATCTTTCCATGATCTCAATACATACAAGGGCAACCAAAACCCACACGCTTCTCAGGGCAGCTTGGGTGTAGCGAAGAGACAACTTATGAACAACCCATACGCGCATCACTTGTGCTAAATTTAGTTTATTTTAGAGTAATACACTCATTAAAATATTGTACATATATTTTAATGAAGGTCCATACCTTAGATATAGATAGCGATGATAGAGACCCCATACTTTACCCGGATTCAGGTGATTATGTTATACACTTAAAAACACCCGTATACAATGTTAAAAATATATCACTCGTGTCAGCGCGTATACCAAACTCACAAACACTCATTAACCAATACAACAATACATTTACTATTGGATCTACAGATATAAGTTTACCTAACGGTCAATACACACTCGCAGAACTCGCAGATGCCATAGACTCTAAGAGTACAAGCATAACAAGTGTTGTAAAAGACACGAGTAACAATACCATATCTTTCTCATTTAGCGGGGCGTCTTCTTTCGATTTTAATACTGGTATTCATGGATTTTCATCGTCTAATACACACACGACACCCCATGATATTCTTGGTTTACCATCGGATGATATACTAACTGATAACAACACTATACATAGCGGTTATGTGAATTTAAATGGACCGGATTCTATTATTCTCAAATTGAGTAGTGGTTCATCTGAATTTAATAAAACTGTGCATTCAAAAAATCCATATTATACCGGTGTCATAATGACAAATGGTTTATACGGTGAAACTACAGCGTATTCCGGTAGCGAGGATCCAATTGATCACGAATTTCATACTGCACCAGAAAACACTATAAGTAATTTGCGTATACAATTGTTTACAAAAAGCAATAATAGACTCATACCATACGATACACGAAACGCAAATCATGTATTAAAATTCAAAATGACGTGTTCTACCGACAAACTCGAAAATGTCCCCCGAGAAAAGATACCAGAAGATGAAGAAGAGAAAGAGGAAGAGGAACCCAAATCTAAAGTTGAAAGATATTCTATTCACGCAACGGAAGATAAACCCGAAGACGTGGATAAATGGAATGCTATCATGACTATAGTTTTTATAATTTTGATTGGATTCGTGTTACTGATGATTCCAAAGAGGAAACCATCGCCTTAGCGGGTGACCGCGTACAATGGTTGCGCTGGCTTTTGGACACGAGTAGACATACGGGAGATCGAGAGGTAGACGACAATCGACAACAAAGTGGTGAACAAGGCAGTGAGCGTGTAGTTCATACCACCGTTCTTGTTGACCTTGACGACTTGGTTCACCAACCAGCGGACGAGGTCCATCCAGGAAAGAGCGGCCGCGAAGGAGAAACCCGCAACGACGGCGTTCAAGGATTGAGATTCGAGCTCTTGGCTAATAAGCGTGACGGTTTCGGCAGCGGACATGGTATATATTACATTTAGAAAATTTATTCTGGGACTAATTCCTCTACAACTAATATCTTCTTGTATTTTTTGGCCTGGTACCCCCTTGTTTTTTTGTCATCCGATTCAGACTCAGATTCCGAGTCTGAATCTGAATCAGATTCATTGACTCTGAACGTTTTATATTCCGTATCCGTCCACCCCTCGGGCTCAGTGTCCATTACTATCAATAGCATTTTTTAAAATCTCTTCGGACGGATTTGTCGGAACCCACTCATCCCAAGTATCATATGCTTCGTTTATCTTATTCATTCCCTCATCATCACCTGTATATCTCGTAAAGTCGCCATCGCATTCTTCGAGCACCTCCATATCACTCGTGTCGTCATCACCTTCGTAAATTTCTGGGAAATAAGAACCAATCTTTTGACCAACTTCATACCTCGCACAGTATTTCATCGCGTACTCGACGTCTTTCATGAGAATTGCATCTCTCCCACATGCCTTGGCATATTCACATGCAAGTATCATAGCCCTTTCTATCACTGGTATCAATATATTGGACATTGTCTCCATATATTGATCCATCTGGGTGTTTTCATTGTTTGTTAAATCAAAACCTGTCTTCATTATGTATCAAATAGTAAAGTGCAGATTCCGTTTTCTACTCGGAGTATGTTATAACTTTGAGCATAAACTCTAAGCTGCTTGTCTTTATTTGTCGGATAATCAAAGAGACTCACTCGTGCTATTTGATTTTTTACATAAGAGAAATTCAACTGTCCCGAAGGCTGTATGCTCTGTGGTTCAAGAGCAAAACTATATGTGTAAAATCTCCTGTATACCGTCGTTCTTGAATGGTGTTTCGCTGGTTGAATGGCTCTTAGATGAACCATATTTCCTGTGACTTCATCAAGTATGGTTTCTCCGTCGAATTCGAGTTCAATGTGTTTTACGTGTTCCGAACTCGTGAAAAAATCATACGAGTCTATAAATTGATTTGCGCAATATTGATATGGTGTTGCAAAATCATTCACCGTGTTTGGATCGTTATCAAACTTATCTTGTACCACAAAAAACATTTCTTTCACTGAATTCAAAATATTAAGTTTGATTTCGTGCACTTTACATTCTTGAAGCGTATCTTGTTTGCCATCTGCATCATTTAATTCAAATGTATTAGTTTGCGTCTGTGTTATGAGATAGTCCACGCGTTTAGGAAATGTCTTATCTTCTAGAGTTACCATTTCAGTTGAAAGATTCACACTCTTTATGAGTCCAGTTGGATTTTGGCCGATGTAGTAGGCTGCCGCATCATTACCGATTGGATTATTTAGATCTACTGCAAATATACACTCTTCTGCCTTTCTGAATTTTATAGCTATCTCGACTTCTTGTTTAGTGATGGCATGTAATGGTATAGCCAGTTCTGGGTGTTCATGGAAATAAAATGGAAGGTCGACTCTATATGATGTATCAACCTTTGATGATTGTACTCTATCATCTCGTATACCTGTATATAAATCTGTGTACACTGGGAACACTTGATCTGGTTTACCCACTAACTTTCTGAGTGCAGATTGTTTTGATTGTGTGACAAATATCTCAGAATGAATGGCTAACATATCGGATGGTATTCTTTGGATGAGAGTGCCACCTATATATAAATCAGCGTATTCTATCATGGCTTGTGCTATTGATTCACAATACGTCACGTCGTGGGGTGACAAATTCTGGTCAATGGCTCCGAGTGTGATTTTCAAACTCAAACCTTTCAATAAATCACCTTGATTTTGTGGTATGACACATCTAATTTCTTCACCAAACTCCGCTCGACCAGTAAAATCTAAATCATCATAGAACCGAGCATAATTTCCATGCTTTTTGAAATTTTTTATAAAATACGTATATTCTGGGTCATCGGTAAAAAGTCTGTCCTGTGGTCCCACAGTTTGAATCTGGACTCTACCGGCCATTCTAATATTACACCCTAAAATTTTAACCCAGCCATCCCTCCATTTATTCTCATCACGTTATAATTCGTTGCGTACACATGTAAAGTGTGTGATTGCAAAGAGTTAATCGAGTCATCAAGTTCAACCTCAAGCAATTTGTGTATGACACGGCTCATATTGACTTGCCCAGTTGGATAATAAACACCTGGTTTCATTGAAAAGCTATATACGCCGAATTCATTATTTACATCTATCGAGTTCGTGTAATGTCTAAGTGGTTGTTCCGCGGATAACATGAGATTATCAGCGTCTATCACTGTATTGTTATTAAATTTCAAATGCACATGCTTTATTGGAATGTGTAATTTGGTGACATCATTCTTGGCTAAGAAAAATAACTCTTTTACTGGATGCTTAAAATTAATCATCACAGCACGCTTGGATACACCCGCCTTCATTCGTATTTCTGCGACCTGTGTCTGTGTGATAACGTATTCGATTGGTCGAGTGCGTATGAAATTTTTCTCATCTTCTGTGACGTATACGAAATCACAATACAGACTCATATTCCTTGGTATCATGTCACATGTAATAGATGTAGTATTGTATGTGGACAAACCAGTATCATATTCTACCGTCAACTCATCGGCTGGTTTCAATTTAAGCTTTACTTCTATGATGTGAACATCTAGACCACACGTCGGTATGGCGAGACTTGGATGGTCTTTGAAATAAAATGGTAACTGTATTTTGTATTTTTGAAAGTTTGTATACGAATCATATGTTGCATCGTTTACGATTGGGTATGAGTTATGAAGGGTTGTCGGCACAAGTGTAAAATTCGTGTCATTATCGGTATAATTAAGTTGATTATACATGTATATGTAATCACCTGTAATTCGTTGAATAGTCTGACCACCTATGATTAAATCTGCATATTTTATCATCTTTGTGGGTGTAGATGTATTCCAACGAATTTGTTTAACATATAGAGGCAATCGGTAGGTGTTATCATTTTCTGGTCGTATGTACACCAAACTGTAATTTCCGACAATGTTTACTTGTATCTTGATTCTTAGTATGTGATCACCCCCATCTAATTCATATGACCAGTCGTTTACACCTATACCGTTCAAAACTTCAAATTTTTCAGAACTTGTAAATGTATATTCAACACCCTGGTGCACGACAAGTGAATTTGTAGTACTCCCGTCTAAAAGAATATCACCGGGGTTCACACCCTTTTCGAGACTGAATGAACGATTATTTTCACTCTTAGGTATGGGTGGAGGCAGGTCGACACTTAATGTTAAACCCTTCAGCATATCCCCGGTGTTATTTTCTATTCGAGCCATGGCTTCACTTCCAGGCTCGTTGAAACGTTCAAACGGAATTTCAACTTGTTCAAATGCAAACTTTGTGTGTCGCCTAAATCTTGATATAAAATGTGAGTACTGTGGTTGCTCAGTGAGCCACCTGTCCTGAATGCCTCTGACTGCGAGTGATAGTTTACCCGACATTCCTATTATTTGTGAGTAAAATTTTGTGAATTAAAACGATACGGTATTTTAGAATGAACATTCAGTTGCGAAAATTCAATCCAGCTAAAATGGACGACGACAGAATTTGCGTCTTTATTGGAAAACGTAACACAGGTAAATCTACATTGGTTAAGGATATCATGTATTACAAGAAACACATACCAGCTGGGATAGTTCTCTCGGGTACAGAGGAAGGAAATCACTTTTACGGAAATTTCATACCAGACGTGTGTGTCTACGGTGATTACGACGGAGAAGCTGTTGACCGTGTTTTGTCCAGGCAGAGAAAACTCGTTGGAACAAAAGGAAAAAACAAAACAAATGGAGCCTTCATGCTCTTGGATGATTGTATGTATGACTCAAAGTTTTTGAAGGAAACACGGATTAGACAATGTTTTATGAATGGTCGTCACTTTAACATATTCTTTATGTTGACGATGCAATATGTGATGGACCTACCACCCGCTTTGCGCGCCAATGTGGATTACGTCTTTATTCTACGTGAAAACATCATACAAAACAGAGAAAAGTTATATAAGTCATTTTTTGGTATATTTCCGTCCTTCGACATGTTTTGTAAAGTGATGGATCAATGCACAGAAAACTACGAATGTCTTGTATTAGACAACACAGTAAAAAGTAATAAAATATCAGACTGTGTCTTTTGGTACAAAGCGAAAATTAGAACTGGGTTTAGAGTTGGGAGTCCCCAGTTGTGGAGTATGCACAAGAAAACATACAATCCAAAATATTTAGAACAGCAGGAGGCGGATGCAAAGAAGGCTACCAAAAAAACACACCTTACGGTCACTAAACGAAAATCATGATGCGTCACTCACCAATTTCAAAAAAGTCGGTTAACATTAAATGTCTACCGACGTGCGGACGTTGAATCTTTCTGATAATGACGATGGTATGGTTCCAATCACGACATCATTTGTGCAAAACAATCAACCTGAAAAAAATGTGAGCCAAAATAAAGAAATGACCATGGATTCCACCGCCATCGCTGATATTATGGGTCAGCCAGAAATGCCACTTGAACCACCAATGATGGAGTCTGATCCACGGGTCCAGCAGCCAGTTGTTATGCAACAACCCATGATGATGCAACCACAGCAACAGCAACAACAAGCTGCCCCCCAAACTAAAAATCCATTCAACCTTACTGATGAGCAGATGCAAGCCGTCGTCGTTGCGGCGTGTACTGCGGCTGCCATTAGTAAGCCTGTACAGGAAAAGCTCGCCAATTACGTGCCCCAATTCTTGAACGAACAGGGACACAGAAGCATGGTTGGCCTTGCGGCAACCGGCGCTGTGGCGGCTGGTATTTTTTATGTTCTTAAGCGATATGCTTAATAACTCACGCGATACACGTAACGAGCGCCTTCATTAAATATGTTGGCGCCAATCAAACCGCCAATAAACGCGGGTATCAAAAGCGCCAAAGATTTTCCGGTGCTTCTGATATCTTTGCCGAACGATCGAAGATCCTGTTTGACTTTACCCATGGAACTTATGAAAATAGACGCGATAGCGTACGCGATACCACACGCCAACACAATAAACTTGTGATCAACACCGAATTTGCTAAGATTGAGACGTCCGTAACCACCTCTGGCGAGCAAGTTCAACGTGACTGGTATCAACACGAGTATAAGCGCACTCACAATCCATGGCTTCGATTCATCGCTCGTTTTCTCTGCTAATACTGGACTCAACATTATCACGAGACTCGAAATCCACATGAATATGAAAGTAAAGAGTTGTGTATTCATTTACAATATGTATACATTATTTATCCTGGATGTGCTTTCCACAAAATTCGGTTTTCTCTGGTATTTCTTGGTAAATACCTATAGCAACACACATTGATTTGAGTTTATCATATTTGTCCCAATAATCTGGACTGTGTGCATACTCATCGACGCATCCATGTGCGAGTTCGTGGATTAACACGTGCATGATTTCGTTTGGTTCTCCGTCTATACACAGACCTATTTCATGACCCTTGTTCACGTTGTATCCCACACTCCCCTGTTGCGCTCTATGATGGGCCGTGATTGGAACTTGTTTCACCAAGTGTGAGAACTCTTCGTTACCAGATGTCCGTATGTGTTCCCTGAGAAGCGTGTATCGCTCCTTAACGATACGCAATTTTTCTGGTTCTGTCGTGTGTAGGTATATGTATACGTTTAATATAAATAAAATAAGTATGAGTATCATCTCTTATATACAAAGATAAATTTAGAGTATAGTTCAGATATAGGATTCCCAGACATGGGTTCCCATGAATTGAGCCTAAATCCTAATTTTTCTAAACGCGTGACTAACAGGTCTCTATGTGCTATTGGCTCCGACTTTGCGCCGTCTTGGTAATACGGTGTGTCTTCGAGGTGGACAAACAATTTTTCACCAAATTGACCATTACTCGTCGATTTCATGAGAAAGAAGCTTTCACTTCCGTATTTAAGAGGCGTTTTAAATATAATTTGATTTGAATCCGGTATGATACCGATGAGTTTACCACCCGGTTTCATTCGTCGAGCTATTTCACGGGTAGTTTCTTTAAAGAGTTCTTCACTCGAAAATATGTAGTGAAGTGAAAAATTGTAACACACTGCGTCATACTTTCTGTTTGGTGTGGACATGATGTCTCCTAGGTAAAAATTCACTCGCATCTTGAATGTCTTTGCCCTTGATTTGGCTTCATCCAGTGCATCACTGAGTGGTTCACACGCACTGAGATTCACATTACAGTGTTTGTATTTACCGAGATCCCCACCGAAACCACACCCCACATCCAACACGGCATCACCTTCCCTGCACACTCTCTGTATGAGTTCGCGCTTCTCCGAGTTGTGATGCTTCCGTATGCATTCCATGTAACCGTTTTATATTTTTTCAACACTCGTTTGACTTAGGCATCATTCGTGATAAAGACGAGTCTTTTCTTTATGTGTATGATTTATACATGGTGTGTGGAATGGATTTTAAAGTAACACCATACTTTTTCAAAATTTAAAACACAAAAAAAAATTTTTATTTTTTACACTTTCTTTTAAAAGAAAAAAGTTTTGAAAATAAAAAAAATTTTTTAGAAACTTTCTTTTAAAAGAAAAAAGTTTTGAAAATAAAAAAAAATTTAGAATTAAAATATTCTCATAAAAATTTTATCTGACTTTATGTCTCCACAAGACCAATTGTAAACGTAACAGTGGTTATAGCCACTTCCTTCCATGAACTTGGATGTACGAAGTATGTCTACATCTAACCCAACGTCGAGTGTGTTGTACACATCGATACCGACATTTCGAGCTAATATGACTGCATCTTTTAGGTCTCCTTTCCCCGTGTCGTAGAACATATACGCCTGTTTCACATGTGTACCAGTTTTCACCGATGTGTAAGGGACGCAATAATAAGACGTAAAGTGACCAGTTGAATCATCGATGTATGAGTATACTATGTCTTCAACAGGTAATAACCAGCGTTTGACGTAGGCTTCATCTATGACTGGAGCGACTGCGTACCTTGACATGTGTTTGGATAACACACCCGCGACCCTTTGTACATCGGTATCTGTGATAAGTCTATGTGAGCACGAACCAGACACGATGTGTGGTCTTTCTCGTTCTTGTGAAAATTTAGCCTTGTTAAGTTTGGGTACATTTAAAAGCCTGTGCCAATAACTGGTCTTCGTGAGTGGTGCCGGAAGTTTTGCGACGGCCGTGTATACTGCCTGCCATATACCGCGTACATTTGCCATTCTACGTATTTCAGATATAAGAAGTGGTGCAAGTCTTTTATCACGAAGCGTGTCGTGTACACACAAGAAATTTATCTGTAATACGTCTACAATATCATCATGAAATTTGTATTTACACGGCATCCCAGAAATGAAACCCACGAGCTTACCACTCGACCTCGTCCTAAGACCGAGATTCCATTCCGGGTCTGTCGCCCACTCGATAAACCGTTTTGAATACTCGAGTGAAAAATGTTCATCTCGTATGTAATGCGAACTGAGTAAATCACTCACTTCGTCTATGGAACACGTCGACCACTCAAACTCTTCGGGTAAATCAATGGGTGTTTTGTTCACATCTCTCGATGAATCAATCTCACCCACACCATCCTTCAACACAGGTTGTGTATCCCAGAATGTATGTACCATTTAATATAGATGTGTATGTATTTTTTAAGTCAGCTTAAAGTTTTGTGTGCATATTAACTCAGAAATGTCGCTCGAACAAGATTACACCACAGTCCCAGGCCAGCTCTATGCTTGCCTCTCCGTTGTTGGTCCGGAATGCCCTCAGAAGAATGATAAATTTGGTATCAAAATCAGAGGAGCTTTTTCTACTCGAGAAGAAGCTGCAAACCATGCAAAACGTCTTCAAAGAGAAGATGCGACTTTTGATATTTATGTTGTAGATATGTACAAATGGTTGTTGATTCCACCAGACCCCACCGTCATCGACGATGTTCACTACACGAATGAAAAGTTGGAAGAACTCATGAGTGGATACAAAGAGAATCAAGCTATGGCGGCAAAGATGTTCCAAGAGCGTAAGAGAGACATGATGGAAAATCCAAATAACACATACATTAAACCAGGTGACGAAAATTCAAAGTACTACACGAAGCCAGATGAAGCGCCGATTAGTCACCCATCAGAGGTACTTGAACGCCTCAGGAAGGAGAAACCGGATGCAAATATGGAAGATCTCGTGAAGGAAGCCGATGAAATTGTCGCCAAGGAGATTGAAGAACGACGTAAGAAGCGTGAAGCTGAAGAGAGCGTTGAAGCGAAGGTGACTGTAGGAGATGAAGTTGAAAAGGGTGAAGAAGTGAACTCTGCGTAAATAACTAAAAAAGATATAATGCTGATCGGTATCCCTGATCACCATTATTGAATATATTCTGGTTAAGTGTATAAACACGAAACACTTAAACGGAACACATTTTATCCTGGGCGAAGAATGACTGGTTGCATAGTCTTACCCATAAAAAATCCTAAAATAAAAGCCACAAATATCACTATGTACGCTGTTTTGTCTAGATTTGAAAAAATATCAATTTTTTCTTGGTATTGTGTGTGTGGAAGTGGAGCCGATGGAGGTGGAGGATAGTAATACAAGGGTTCTTGCTCATTCTGTTCATCCTCTATTGATTCTTCCTTTTGAAGGACATCCGGTGTATACTCAAGTGGATTTCCTATATCACTCTCCATTTTATAAAATCGAGTTTTATTTTTTTAAGTACATTATTCCTCATCTTCATCTTCATCTTCATCAACAATAAAACCAGCTAAATTACCATTTTCATCTGCATCTTCTTCGTCGTCTGATTCAGATTCGGATTCAGATTCCGAATCATAATCATCTTCATCAAAATCGGAATCTTCTTCATCTGTGTAATCGTCTTCAACTTCTTCAAACAGTTCAAGGCGCTCAGGGGGCTTGGAAACACGGCCAGAACGGGTTCTAATGCTAGACATTTACAATATTTAATCATTACATCTTTAAGTCATTCAACCTTTCTATTATTGTGTTCAGTTTACTCATTATTTCATTGTTTTTGGAGTACATACCGAGTTCTTCTAGGTTATGCATCGATCGTTCTATAAGTTTATTCGAAATATCAGAATGACCCTTGAAATCTACCGCCATGTGTAGATTTGCTACAAATTCTCTATACAATATACCGTTCACATGTGCATACTCTCGCACATCTCGTATGATTTCTTCGACCGGATCCATCTTTGTTTTTATTTTTGATATCCTCGAAGATATATAGATTACAGCTAATAAAACAACTACTGTAATCATATTTATAATTTAGATACTATCTTATCTATAAGCCTGTGTTTCCTGTTCACACATTTACAAATTTTTTGAATTTCATTTTTGAATATAGAAAAATCAGATTGTGTAGAACACATTGGGCATGTGTGGTTTGTCTTGACGAGCTTCTTTTTACCCTTCACATTCTCTATAGTGTGTATTTCGAGGTTATCATCTTGAACCATGTATTTTTTGATATATGTCTTAAGGTCTTCACGTACATCCTCTCTTGGTTTTTCGATTGGTTTCTTCTTTGGAAGAGGTTTGTATTTCGTGACCTGTAATTTTTCGACAATCGATGGTGGTAACTGATGTCTTCGTCCAGAGAAATCCTTACAAAAACCATAGAAACGCCCTTTCATTGTTTCGCATCTACAGAAACACTTTTGAAATATAGTGTCTCCTAGTATGTGAAACCATACATGATTTGAACCGTGGCTCCGTTTAGTGTTTTCACAATACCTAGATGTTGTCGCCACGAGGTAACTATTCTTTTCTCGGTATAGATTTTTTACACGAGCGTCTACTTGACCTTCCATGTGTCGACGTATGAATGTTTCGAGTAAAGCACATGTTTCCGGATCTTTTAGTTCGTCTTTCAATTGACTTGCCGTGAATGAACCTTCCTTCTTTTTGTGTAAACCTTCGATTATGTTGGGTTCGGTACATTCACTCCTAAGAGTCGCCATAAACATAATTTCGAGTGTTGGCTCCGGTGATATATTTTGGAACATAGCAAGTGGGCCGTGTTTGTACATAAGTATAGGCAAATACTCACTTTGCGTCTCCTTTCCTCTATCGCATCCAGAGCACCCTTTACCATTACATTCCTTGTGTGTGACCCATTTGTGTGAAAATGGCATTCTAAACCCACTCCCCCGTGTATTTCGTTCATTGCTTCCATACACAGACAAGTCGACAATGTCATTCCAATCTTTGGAACCATATGCAATATTCAGTGTGTTTATCACATGTTCCCTGAGAGCTAACGCTGAAGATCTATTTACAGCAAAATCCGGCCAATTTATATGTACACCAGTTTTCATGAAATCACCTACCTTTTTTGGTTTTGAAACACATACGAGTGCATCTTTACCCCCATACTTACTGACTTTGTCGCATATCACTTTACACACGCGTTTTATTTCTTCTATCGTGAGAATATCATCATCTTTGTAATCGAGATCGACGAAAAAATTGTACGCATCTATTGTTTTTTGTTCTACGAGATACACTTTTTCGTTTAATGTGATGCATTCAACGTATTTTTCATAAAATTCCTTCAATCTATCAAATGGTACGGACAGCACGCCGCCGTCCATGAACACATGTGATGGATTGGGGTTCTTTCCAAGAAAGCCATGCTCTTTGCACCACTCCTTGAACATACTTACCATTAGTTCGAGTTATTCTTTTAATCTTCTTCAAAGCTTCTCCACATAGATTTCCTAAATGAGATATCTGGATATGTAGGTTCATCTTCTGATAGTTTTTTCTTCAACATTAAAAGTTCATACACTTTGTCTTCTTTGTGTTCTTCAATATATTCGTTTGCGCGTGTGGGTGTGTATGAATGCCTACTTACGAGCAAATCGTGTATTTGCATTAAAATGTAGCTCTTTGACTTCATTATTTTATAGCAAAGGATTTTCTATTCAAAGATGTAACACACGCATAGAACTCGGGGTTTTCGAGTACATTTTTGGTGATACGATCCCATTGCTTCTTCATTCTGAACTCCTGAAGAGTGTCAAATGACATAAAATCATTCTCGTCATGCGTACGTTTAATAGGTTGTTTTTGTATTTTTTTAGCTATTGTCTTTTGTTTTTCGTCATTGAACTTTTTAACGAGATCAACTTGTTCTGGTTTCGTATAATTTACGAAAAAAATAAATACATTATATTCCAACTCAACAGTCGGACTTTCTTTTACTGTAAATTTAAATTCTGTATATTCGCCTTTCTTTAAAGAAACGACACCACGCGTTTCTTCTTCGAGTTCACGAAGAGCACATCGAATAGGATTAAAAATCTCTCTTCGACGACACCCTCCGGTCACGAATATCCAGTCTTTAAAGCGCTTATCTCTCACTGTTAGGAATTTGGGTTTATCACTTGTAAATGTTACCGGTACTGCTATCGCTTTATATTTCTTCATTGCGCTGATCGCAAGTTATAATCGCCAGAGATGTTAATTTTCTTTGGACTCGGCAACATTTTTGATTGGGACCTCTTCCTCTTCCTCTTCTTCATCTTCATCATGCTCTTGAATAACATGGTGTTGATTGGGTGGTGGTGTGTGCGCTTGAACGATTTTATTACAGAAACCTTTAATACTTTCGATATCACTCTTTGCCTTTGTAAACTCCTTATACATGTAAAAGGTAGCCGCGATACATGCGATTATAGCTACAATCGTGAGAGTCTCTCTATCAAAAGAGATCATACTTTTGTGTAATAGAAACGTTGAATTTTTTTAAGTAGCTTCCTCCTGGTTAATGGGAGAAATGAATTTTTCGAGTGTCCTGGATTTTGGATCATACGTGAGTATAAACACAAAACCTAAAAGGAATAAATACTTCCAAAGCATTTGTTATTAGTATCTAATTTAATTAGAATACATGAGGCCACCCATACCGTTCTCTATGCGCATAATGTTATAGTTAACGGCATACATGTCTGTATCAAATGTACCAGAATCCGTCACGAAACGGGCGGAATCTAAACGACTGAAGTTAAGCGAACCAGTTGGTTGAAGCTTGAATGTTTCGAGGCAGAATGGGTACAAGAAACGATCGGCAACCGCTGTGTCCATGTAATTGTACGCCGCATGGTAATAAAAGGAACACGCGGTATAGTGTGGGTTAGCCTTTTTACCATCAGTAACGTCGGTACCGTTTATTTGCAGTCGGATATTACCAGCATCAAAATCAACGTTACCACTCGATTTTGCGGCAGCGATGTATTTCACTGGGTGGTTGTAGTTGACCTCTTGGATCGCGGTACCGGATTGGACGGAACGCTGTGTTTGGGTGATGATCATGTTTTGTGGAGTAGCAGCTAAAGTGGTGCGCTCCTCGGTATCCAAGTAAATGTACTGAGCGTGAACTTCATAGTCATCATTTACTGGAGTATCCCACGTGATTCGCAATTCAACATCGTGGTACTGAAGCGCGATCAATGGAATCGCAGATTGCCAGTTTTCACAGAAAGAGAAATGCAATGGGTAGAAGCTCGATTGTGGGTTGCTACCAGTTGGAGACTTTGTGTAAGTTTGAGCCATCACAGTTGGCGCAATGTATTGGGAGAAATGAGAGGTTTGGTCATCGATGACTTGACCCCCGACCAAAAGCTCGACCTTCTTAATACGACTGATCCACTGATCTCTGTTGTAAGGAATTGGAGTACGGCGCGTGATGTAGCAGTATCCGAGGAGATCCCCCTTACGTTCAAATCTAACACTAGAGATACCACCAGCGGATGGGACGCCCTGGAGGACTTGACGTTCCACGGTTTGGGCAAAGTTTGTGTGACGACGATAATTGGAGCGCCAGAAGCTCACTTCGGGCTGGCCGACGATATGGGCATCCTGGGCACCGACGGCGACGAGTTGGGCAATACCACCAGACATTTTATATATATTGAGGTTATTTTTTTAAATAGAATCATCTTTACATGAGTGTTCCTGGTCATGTAAAGATAACGAGAGGTTGTTTCGATCAACCGACTTTTGGGTCCCCCAAAAAACACTTATGTTTTATGGGCCCAACACGCTTCCACTGCGTCATCTCGTTTGCCCCCAGAGAGTATCGATCTCTCTTCTTGGACTGTTTATGTAAAGTACTAAATCCACATTCTACCTTTGAACTATGGGGGCTTTATAATACTATGATATATTTATTTATTCAAAATCGCGCGTAAATGTTCTTCGGCTTGTTCTTTTGTGATGAATATACCTATATATTTTCTTTTATACTTAAGCGCCCATTTATTAAGAACTTTATAAACGCATCCTTCTCTTTTTTTATTTGTACCATCTGGTTTAATAAAATTTTCTGGATCTTTCGTGTACTCTTTCAATACTTCTATGGCTTCATCTTTATTATTGAAAGCGCCATTAGATAAATACACATTTTTACCTTTATTTTTTATACACGGTGTATAACCATTTGAGAATTTTTTTACGCAGCCCATGTAACCATCCCTATTAATTTTACTTTTGATTAAACCAATTGATATTTTATTCTTTAGTAAGTCGGATAATTCTTTTTTACTGTTACCGCCTGCGGAACAATTATATCCATTTGGTGCCAATGAATTGTAATAGTTTATCCAATGTATCTCCCTTTCATCCAACGATTCATTTTGTACGGTCTCTAATATTTCATAAACCATTTCATCACCATATTTATTTATAGCTCTTTTCAATAATGTACAATTTGATGAATTTTGTTTATGGTGTTTAATTCGCGCCTTTAACGTGTTTATAGTTTGACCTATATACACCTTATTTGAAGGACTTGTTATCTTATAAATAATACCCATATACTATCAATTGCATTTATATTTTTAAATATGGAACAACACATTTAAAAAGATAATCTCACCCACAGAGATTCGAACTCTGGTTGATCGGTTAACAGCCGACATTCCTAACCACTAGAAGATAGGTGAATGGGTCCGACCTAGGTGATTCGAACACCTGACTCATGGAGGGTTATATCATACTACTACAATCCATTGCTCTTCCATCTGAGCTAAGGTCGGATAAAGCTCCCACCTGTATTCGAAACAGGGTTGTTGGATTTGCTTCAATATTATTCAAAGTCCAAAGTGATGACCACTACACTATGAGAGCTTGGGTTGAAGAGGGGTTCATATCCCCACTTCATTAGTATTACTTTCCTTTTCTTTAACCTCTTTTGTATATTTAAAATGATACATCACTAATGAAAATAACCCCGCCGCCACATTCGTGATGGTCATGGGAATCACTTTGTAATATATGGAATATACGAGTGCAAACGCACTCGCAAGGAGATTGAGGTGCAAAAATGAGTAATTTATGGCTTTTGCATCCTGATTTTTGTATACATGTACAATCTCTGGGACGAACATAAGTGTTATGAGTATTGAACTTGCGAACCCAAACACATCTACGACATTCATTTTGACTTCTTTAATTCATCTATTTCCGATTTAAGCTCCTTTATGGCTTCTATGAGAAGACCCGCTAAGTTACCATAGGCGAGGGAATATTCACCCTTTTCATCCGTCATTACAGCTTCTGGAAGAACCTCAAGGACTTCTTGAGCGATGAGACCGGTGTAACGTTTACCATCATTCTTACGTCTATAAGTGTACCCATTAAGTTTTTCAACTTTTTCAAGTGCGTTGTCGAGCTTGACTATATCCCTTTTGTGTCTAATATCTGAATATGCGGTCACGTTACCAACACAATAAAGACTCCCACCACACGTGGAATCATTGTTGGCGAGGTTAAAAATCCATGGCCATTGACTATTAACCTGGCCCCAGCCTTCACTATCTATAGGGCCTCGTAAAATATACAATAGGTTACCATTGTTGTGTATCATCGCCGACATCTCACCGGTATCTCTAAAATAAAGGGTTGGTGACACACCACGAATGACTGAACGGTTTGCATCTGTGAAGATAGACCCTGCTGTATAGATATCCCCTGAGAACGTCCCAGTAGTAGCACTGACATAACCACCATTTACATTTGCGGCTGTATAGGACGTGGGACCGGGAGGACCAGTAGGACCAGGTCCACCATCAGTACCATCAGTACCATCAGTACCAGGAGGACCAGCAGGACCAGGAGGACCACCAGGACCAGGAGGACCACCAGGACCAGGAGGACCACCAGGACCAGGAGGACCAGTTCCACCAGGAGTACCATTAAGACCTTGAATACCTTGAATACCTTGAATACCTTGAATACCTTGAGCACCAGTAGCACCTTTTGGTATCTTAAAATTAAATACAGCTGCGTTAGTTGTACCGCCGTTTGTTACAGATGCATTCGTACCAGCATTCACCGTCGCGACATTTCCTACAGCTATTGTAGCCGCTGAACCAGTAGCACCGGGAGGACCAGTAGCACCTTCTGGTATGCTAAAATTCAATGTAACATTGTTGGATGGGCCGGTGGCTGTTACAGATGCATCCGTACCAGCACTCACCGTCGCGACATTTCCTACAGCTATTGTAGCCGCTGAACCAGTATCACCTTTATCACCTTTATCACCTTTATCACCTTTATCACCTTTATCACCGTCAATACCTTGAATACCTTGAATACCTTGAATACCTTGAATACCTTGAGCACCAGTAGCACCTCTTGGTATAGTAAAATTCAATGTAACAGCGTCGGGTGTGCCGTTGGATGATACAGATGCACCTGTATTAGGTAGTCCAGTACTGACGGTCCCTATAGCTATTGTACCTGCTGGACCCTGAATACCCTGAATACCCTGAATACCCTGAATACCCTGAATACCCGGGTCACCTCTTGGTATGGTAAATGACAGCGTAGATGCGTTAGCCGGACCACTTAATGACACAGATGCATCTGTACCAGCTACTCCAGTTGCCACAGAAACGGCCTCTACTGCAGCTAAATATTGTACGTCATTTCCACCTATCTGAAATGTATAGCCAGATGATATATTGACATTACCTTCTATATTGAGTCTTGCAGTTGATATGGTATTCGTACCAATCGCTACATTTCCATATGAATCAACTCGCATGCGTTCAGTACTCCCTGTGGTAATCGCAAAGGTATCAGTATCCGGAAATCCAAACTTTGTGTCCGCATCTCCGTCGTGAGTTACATAATCATCGATTATGATTGAACTTGTGTTTATTGGTCTCGATATAGTGCCGGTTGTTATATTTCCTGCATCTATGTCCGTTATCAAGGCGCCATCTCCAGAAATGGTTGTAGCTGTTAAGTCTCCTACGTTAGCTGAACCATGGACATTAAGCTTATAAGTGGATACTTCATTTGTGTCTATACCTACACCACCTGTTATTTCAACACCTCCCTCTAAGGTAGAGAGTTTTATATTACCATCGTAATAGAGATCCGCCGAACCATTTTGATTACAATAAATCATCCACTCGTCGTCTACATCATTATAAATCCCACAACCCGTATTATCTTCACTTACAAATGCGTAACGCCCATTTATAGAGTATCCCTCGTGATTACCAGCGCCATCACCCGTTGTTTGGACTGTACCGTAATCACCGGTGACACCTGTGAGACCTCTTGTTGTAGAACCAATAAATGTGGAATCACTCGTTGTCACTGTAGTTGTGTCTACTGGTCTCGATATAGTACCGGTTGTTATATTTCCTGCATCTATGTCTGTTATCAAAGCGCCATTTCCAGAAATAGTTGTAGCTGTTAAGTCTCCTACGTTAGCTGAACCATGCACATCGAGTGTGGATTGAGGTGTGGATGTTAAAATACCAACTCGACTTTCTAATACATCAACGTGTAAATTATTTGTGCCAACCGTAAGATTTGATGAACACGCAACTTCTCCCGTAACATCGAGTTCTTTTGCTGGGTTATTGTTATTTATACCTATTCTATTTGTAGATTCTTTGACGTAAAGTGTAGTTCCTCCAGTTATATCACCCGTGGTGACGACATTGTCTCCGGTAACATTACTCATCACCGTTACGACATTTACATTATCACCCACTAGATTACTCACCAAAGTCATAGCATTTACATTATCACTTATTAGGTTACTATATACGGTCACAGCGTTAACATTATCACCTATTACATTACTGTATGTTGTAATAGAACGAACTATATTAGCATCTAGACCGGTTGTGACATTGGATAATGTCATAGTTCTATCTGACGAAAACGCAGTTTCATCACCCTGTGCTAAAACTTCGGAAATTGCTTGGAGTCTTGGTGTTGGGGTCGCTTGTGAACCCCCTGACAAAACAAAATCGGATGCTACGATGACGCCATTGACAGTGATTTCTTCACCGGTGAATTTTGTTGCGTGTACATTTCCGCTTGTGTAAAACGTATTTGATCCATATTCGTCTATTTGGACATTTGCACCAATGTCCAATGTGTGTATAGGTGATGTATTGAGAATACCGACGTTAGATGTAAAGTATACAAAATCGTGTGTTCGGGGATTAATATCATCAACGATGAAATCATTTGCTTCTATACCACCCGTAACAGTGACATTTGAAGACTTGAAGTGTTCCGCATACGCGTTTCCACTTGTGTAAAAAGTATTTGAACCATATTCATCTATTTGTACATTTGCACCAATGTCCAATGTGTGTACAGGCGCTGTATTTAGAAGTCCTACATTCGATTCAATTCCAATAAATCCATTTGTTTTCGCAAAAACTCGATCGGTTATCACGTCACGTGTTGTTACTGAGTTTGTTACAGTGGCACTTTCACTTTTTAATTCTTCTGCGTATGCGGGTCCACGCACGTAAATTTTATCCACCCCTGTATCGTCAATGTATACATTAGAACCCAAATCTAATGTGTGTATAGGTTCTGTATTCATTATACCAGCTTTCGTGGTTGTCGTGAAACTTGTAATCGCATTTTCAAATTCAATAGTTTTCATTGTGGTTGCACCTACATTTGATATATCGCTGAGTGTTGTAACGAGTTTATAATGACTATCAGCTGGGTTATATGATTGATATGCCGCATCTCCCTCAATTATTCTAAGTGTCGTATCTGCATAGTTTTTTTCGTGTATATTCGAAAATTGCCCTGTGTCCCCTATGATGGGCATGACTACTACTATTAATTACCAAATAAAATACCAGCCATACCATTTGATACTTTGAGTATATTGTAGTTTACTGCATAAACAGTTATCTTTTCGTTAAGTCTAGCCGAACCTCTCTGGGTATTTCTGAGTACTATTTTTGCATCATCAAGTCTACTGAAATTACACGTACCAGTCGGTGTATAACTCGACGAGTTCTTACAGAAGTTGTATGCATAATATCTGGTGTAAAACGGGGAATTTTCATTTTCATCAAATTGATTGATACCAAACTTACTGTGTTTGTAATTTTGTATCGTGTGAAAGTAGAGCGGTGACATATTTTCTACAAGTGGAATGGAGTTTAAGTATATATCTGCTGTATCAAATGTAAATTTATCATTCAAAAGAATATCACTCTGTGCTGGGTGTCCAAAATATATACTTTTTACTGGGTGATTAAAGAAAGATATATCAAGATTATCCGATGTGTCGTATGTTTGTTTTTGTAGTTGTGTGATGATAAATTCGTGTGAGTTATCAACGAAAAACTTACGTTCTTCTGTGTCTAGATATACGTAATTTCCATATAATTTTACATCTATGGGTTGGGAGTTACTTGGAAAGTCAATCTTGAGTTCTATTTGATGGTATTGGAGTGCGACGAGAGGCAAAAACATATCATGATCACAAAAATAAAAGTGTAATGGAATAAATCGTTTATTAGACGTAGACGTGGCGTTGTTAATTTCCTGGGATTTCGTGTATGTTTCAGCCATATAATTTTGCCAAATGTCTGTTATGAAATCAAATGGTTGTGAATCGATTTTAACACCACCTATATATAAATGGAATGTCGACCCACTGAATTTGTTGATGAGGTCTGTACCTTCAAGCCACAGTCCATCGAGGAGATCGCCGTACGATGGTATGATGACCGTGGAGTCTTTGTTTGTGATTATTTTAATGAGTTTTGGCGCCTGTGAAAAATTTTTGTGGCGCGTGTATTTGGTTCTAAACAGTGATACACCCGCTGAATTTGTGATGTATGCATCCTGAGCACCTTTTGCTGCGAGCTGAATCAGTGAACCAGACATATCTAATATTGGGGGAGGTTTTCTTTACGGTGAGGAATACTCACCGGAGAGAAAGCGTTATTTATGGAGGCAAAGGTTTGGAGGGGTCGTGTTCGTAGGAGAGAACGAGTGATTCCTTGGTAGCACCCGCAGGCATCGTACCTTCGGTCAAATGTTTTTCCATTTGGAATTTGTAAATGCTATCAGCTCGGTACTGGACACTGTTCTTCACGAGACTATTCACCCATTCCGTTGGGTCTGGTGAATATGTTTGAATCGCTTTGTAACAGACATTACAGAGATCCATTGTGACGGTCACCGACTGATCTTCATTCACGACGAGGTTGCTGGTGCAGCAAAGGTAGGACATTGTATAGTATTAGCTGGGAGGATTTTCAAGTGCATCGAGGCGCGCGAGAGCGGCATCGAGCTTGGATTTCATCTCTTTCATCGCTTCCACAAAGAGACCCGCCATGTTACCGTAAGCGAGGGAATATTCACCCTTTTCATCCGTCATTACAGCTTCTGGAAGAACCTCAAGGACTTCTTGAGCGATGAGACCGGTGTAACGTTTACCATCATTCTTACGTGTATACGTGTACCCATTAATTTTTTCAACTTTTTCAAGTGCGTTGTCGAGCTTGACTATATCACTTTTGTGTCTAATATCTGAATATGCGGTCACGTTACCAACACAATAAAGACTCCCACCACACGTGGAATCATTATTGCTGAGGTTAAAGTACCATGGCCATTGACCATTAACCTGTGTCGAGGTTTCAGTATCCGTCCCGCCTCGTAAAATGTACAATAGGTTACCATTGTTGTGTATCATCGCCGACATCTGATCTGTATCCCTAAAATAAAGGGTTGGTGACCCACCACGAATGACTGAACGGTTTCCATCTGTATAGAAGGCTGTACTTGCGTATACCTGTGCGGCGTTGAAATTCTCATATGCGTTACCTGGATTATTTACAGCCATGAGTGTCCCATTTGCGTCCATCATGATTTGCGAAGCAACGCGACCACACCAATGAAAACCAATTCGAGGCGCACGCGCCCATTCGGTACCACCAGTGGCACACTCCTGATTATATTCGCGAACCTCTATGGCTGCTGTGTTATACGCACTACTATATGAAGAACTATATGGTAGGAGGCGATTTATTCGAGCAGTACCATTTACATCTAGGGTATAACCAGGGTTTATATTTCTAATCCCAACCCGTTTGTTGATACCATCGAGGGTTAACACGGTATCCGTGCTATTGATGTATCCATGTGGATTTGCATCAACTTTATCCCCATATCCAAAATCAAGGAACTGCTTTCGAGACCCCCAATTTCCTTGATTTATCACAAATTTTCTATAATCGGCGGCATTTGAAGGATTATACGTGACAAAACTTAAATTTGATCCATGGTTATTATTTGCTTGTGATGATGCTATAATTACATCACTATATGCCGAGCTTAAAACAAGTTGTGCTCTACCATAAGAGTCACCAGTTCTATATCCAGTGAATGTATTTTGTCCACCGCCAGTACTCGATGGCTGAATATTGAGTGTATTGGTAAAATACGAAGTACCAACCACGTGTAAAGGGTAACTCGCAGCACCCGTATCTGTCTGACCACCACCGACCTTAATTCTCTCAGCGACGTTGAGCCACCCCCTCGTAGAGAGCGCCATCGCACCTTGATTGACACCATGGCCGTCATCACCCCACCAAAATCCACGGTCGTCTTCGTTATTCATTTGGAATGTCATAGACCAGTCATTGAGATCTCCATATGTTACACCAGATTGCATACCTATGCAGTATTGAGATGTGGGATACACTCTAAACTTATCACGGCTACTTGCCGTACTCGCCGAGAATGTCCCCGAAAATGTACCACTTGTACAAGTGACCGTACCACCGCTTTGGTTTGTCGCTGTCGTCGCTGTTGTCGCCGTTGTCGCTGTTGTCGCTGTCGTCGCCGTTGTCGCTGTTGTCGCCGTCCCCGCACTATCCGCATACCCAGCGGAGGCCTTTTGCCAACTACCCCAAGATCCATTTTCAAGGTAACGTATATTTATGTACGGGTTACTTACGTTTCTACCCCAGTATATTTGTGTACCGTATTTACCGGTTTGATTTACTACAGGTGAATAATCAGAACCGAGACCAAGTGTAAACCCGTAGTATTGATTGGCGCCATTCACACCAGGACCATTAGTGCTACCCATCACGTAATAAGCACCCGCATCTGGTACGGAGTTAAAGTTGGTATAACTCCCATGCCCCTGACCCATGTTATTGAAAATTTTGTTGATGGTGACACCGCTCAACGTTGCGGCTGATGAAGCTGTCGCTGAATTCCCTGAACACGACCCAGAACTTCCAGTAATATTAATCCCCCACGTCCCGTTTGCACCCGTCCCCGTGGATGTGGGAATACCAGTACTGGTCCCCAAATTCGAAATCTGTGCGGAGTGTACCATACCCGTACCCTCAGTACCCTCATTTTCATTTGGAGTGAAGGCGAGACCGTCTAAATGAAATCGACCCAATTTGTTCGTCAAACGAATGTTACTATAATGTTCTAAACCGGAACCCGCAAAGGTAATTGTTTGTCCGTCGTGTTGATCTGGATCCGCATGATTTGAGTTTTCCACGTTTTGCCGGGTGTTGATTCTTCTCAAAAAGACAAGATTACCATCCGATTGGACACCGTGTATATCAACATATCCACCATTACTCCATGTTAATTGTGACAAGTACGCCGATTTCATACCAGCTGGAATTGTGTACTCGACATACCCAGGTGCGTCATTGTACCTGTACCTGTCGTATGTATTATTAAATTTAGGATCTCCCCATTCACCCGTGTTTGCGGTCGTCCACGTGCCACTCACTACACCGGGTGCGTTTATATCAACTTCCGTGTAATTATAGTTATATATCTTACCATTGACTGTGAGGTCTCCAGTAAATTTACCATTACCCACACCGAGTGCATTTGGGGACTCCCACGCACCCACTACAAGACCACCATTGTCATTTATGGCGATGCCGTTATAACAAGCGATGCCTTTGGTTCTCGCTGTTTGTGCAAGCCTAGCCCAACTTGCGTCATTATTACACTCAAGCCATTGGTAACCATTATCATACACATAACCACCAGATATTTTGAGGTTACCACCGTTCACATGAAGCTTGGCTGACGGATCAGTCGTCCCGATGCCGACGTTGCCACCTTCCAACATACACATGTTTGTTGTAGTGTTGTCCACAAACATTCCCCAAAATGTGGTATTCAAATCAAGCTCATATTCGTTCATTCCAGAATGATTTGCTACGACACTCTCAAAATTCACCATAGTAAAGCCAAGTGTCTGATAATTATCATCCATCACTATACGAATCTCATTCGCATTACACGCGGTATCAACATATATTTCAACGGCGAGTCCTTCGTATGTATCATCTTCAATAACCCTAACTTTACTTATTATACCACCCGAACCATGCGACGTATTTGTCAACAAATGAATAAATGGCTTCATTCCGTATGTTCCACCCGCATAGAGGGTTCTTGTACTGTGGTGTGATGATTTATAATCTATTATGGTGAATCGAGCAGAACACCTACTACCATTAGTGTCCCCTTGTACAGCATTACCATTTTCTGCAATTCTGTACCACCCAATATTTAAACCTGTGCTATTTTTTATACTTTGTTTGTGGGGTGTGTGGTCTCCAGTCAATGTATATGAAGTCGCATTCACTGTACCACCACTTTGGTTTGTCGCTGTTGTGGCCGTTGCGGCGTTCCCAGATGTATTTTGAGTACCCGCTGTATTCACACCCGGAAGATCTATATTTGCAGTTCCATCGAAGGACACCCCACCAATGGTTCTCGTCGTTTGAAGAGCTGTGGCCGTTGCGGCGTTCCCAGATGTATTCTGATTACCACTGGTATTCACACCCGGAAGATCTATATTTGCAGTTCCATCGAAGGACACCCCACCAATGGTTCTCGCCGTTTGAAGAGCTGTGGCTGTTGCGGCATTACCGGATGTATTCTGATTACCACTGGTATTCACACCCGGAAGATTTATATTTGCAGTTCCATCGAAGGACACCCCACCAATGGTTCTTGCCGTTTGAAGAGCTGTAGCCGTTGCGGCATTGCCGGATGTATTTTGACTACCCGCTGTATTTACACCCGGAAGATCTATATTTGCAGTTCCATCGAAGGACACCCCACCAATGGTTCTCGCCGTTTGAAGGGCTGTGGCCGTCGATGCGTTCCCAGAGAGTGGACCAGAAATACTCGTCGCCGTGAGAGCCCCAACATTGGCCGTCCCGTGGACATCGAGTGTGTACCCAGGTGCCGTCGTCCCGATGCCGACCTTCCCATCCGCGCGAATGGACATGACGTTACTTTCTGCGTAGGTTCCATCCGTGAGTGCCACGTCGAGCCTCGAACGAGACGCCGTCCCGCTATTCTCGTAACGGGACAAATTGAAAGACGCCCGGGCGCCGTACGCTTGACCCGACGTCCCGTCCCGCGTGAGGTGAAGCACAGGTTTTGGGTCGTCGATGGCCGTCGTAGACGTAGGCGTACCGTGTGTGAGTGTGAGTGGTGCATCACTGTGGTCGAACGAGT
>Ga0209961_1000008_pt1 | contig 80816 bp, 73 predicted proteins | sample SalPonA_B_H2O_MG_FD_185719 | JGI IMG/M metagenome (GOLD analysis project Ga0209961, IMG submission 185719) | Water microbial communities from South San Francisco under conditions of wetland restoration - Salt Pond MetaG R2A_B_H2O_MG (SPAdes)... | ecosystem: Environmental > Aquatic > Non-marine... | reverse complement strand
GGAAGATACGGCGAAAGTGATAACGTTGGCGGGTACGGATGCCGACGGTGATAGCTTGACATATACCAGCGTGAGCACACCGAGTAACGGTACATTATCCGGTACTGCACCGAATCTGACGTATACACCGAATGATGATTACACGGGTTCTGACTCATTCACGTTCAGTGTGAATGACGGTACAGAAAACTCTGCGACAAACGGCACAGTGAACATCACGGTTACGCCAGTGAACGATGGACCATCAGCAGAATCGTTTACAGTCGTTACTGATGAGGAATCTCCAATTGTCATTACGTTTCGCGGTTCAGATCCAGAAAATGATCCATTGACGTTTGAAGCCACGAGTACTCCAGACAATGGTTCACTGACCTGTAGTGATGGTGTCTGTACTTATACACCGGTTGAAGAATTTGACGGTGAAGACAGCTTTACCTATATCGCGAAAGACGCTGATACATATTCAGAGCCGGCTACTATTACGGTAGTAGTAAACGATACTATTGCTGAAAATAGTCCGCCAGTTGCTGTGGATGATGAATTGTCAATGACATCACTGGAAACAGTCTACATCGACGTGTTGGGTAATGACACCGATCCGGATGGCGATCAACTGACAATCTTAAATGCAACACCATCTTTTGGTGAAGTAGCCATTGTTGATGATAAGTTGAATTTTACTCCGCCTACTGGTTTTAAAGGTGCTATTAAAATTCCTTACACGATAACTGACGAAGTTGACAATACGGCAACAGCTGAAGTCACTGTATTAGTAAATGTTCAAGCTGGTGATGATATGCCTGTCATCACAGTACCTCAAGATCTGTGTGGACCACTTTCATTGCCAGCCAATGAGCTATACACCAAAGTGGACTATGGCAATGCAAGTGCAGTCGATCAATTCAGAAATACCTTACCGGTATCAGTTATTGATAATGTGACCCGATTTGCTCCAGGTGCAAACATTGTGTATTGGCAAGCAACTGATTCAGATGGCAACACCACTATAGCCGCACAACGCGTATGTGTTGACCCGCTGGTTTCCCTAGCAAAAGACCAAACCGTAATCGAGGGTGAGAGTACGAAGGTAGGAATATTCCTGAATGGTGACTCGCCTGAGTATCCACTTGAAGTTGCATACACTATCAGTGGTACTGCAGATAGCTCAGACCATACATTGATTGATGGAAGCGTGATCATAGAACAAGGTACACAAGCAATGATTGAGTTTGATATCAGTGATGACTTTGCTGTTGAAGGCAATGAAACCATTGTTGTGACGTTAGCTGAATCACTCAATCGCGGTGCCAAATTTGCGCATACAACGACTATTTCTGAAAGAAACGTTGCGCCAGAAGTTACGTTAACTGTTTCTCAAGATAATGAAGAACGCTTAACCATAACGCCAACGGGAGGTTTAGTAACGGTCAATGCAAGTGTTTATGACCCAAATATTGGCGATAACTTTATCTTTACATGGACTAGTGAAGAGAATGTGTTAGTTAATCAAAGCTCAGAGGACAACAAGTTTGTATTTGATCCAGTAGATTTAGCGACAGGCACTTATAAAGTAAGTTTAACTGTTGAAGACAATGGGTTGCCGATGGGAGACGACAATGAATTTATTTTCATTAACGTACAGCCTGAATTGGTGGCACTGAGCGATGCTGATTCTGATGGTGATAACATCCCTGATTATCTTGAAGGCTATAAAGATAGTGATGGCGACGGTATTTTTGATTACTTAGACCGCATCGATGAATGTAACGTGCTTTTGGAAGAAGAAGCTGTTCAAGATGGCTTCTTAGTCGAAGGTGATCCTGGTGTGTGTTTACGTCGTGGTAGCATTACATTTGCTGGTGAAACAGGTGGTGCACACATCACCGAAAATGATGTTGCGAATACTGCAGGTGGGATTGTCGAGGATCCAATCGCAACAAACATTGGTGGTATCTTTGACTTCATTTCGTACGGATTACCAGATGAAGCTCAATCTGTCGCTATTACCTTGCCACAGCGCAACCCTGTGCCAAGAGATGCGGTATATCGCAAATTTAACGGCACCGAGTGGGTCTTCTTTGTAGAAGATGAATTGAATACCATACATTCGACCCAAGGTGAGCCGGGATACTGTCCACCGCCACGTTCTGAAATGTGGACACCTGGATTAACCGAAGGACATTGGTGTGTTCAAGTTGAAATCGAAGATGGTGGTCCAAATGACGATGACATGACAGTAAATGGTACTGTTGAAGATCCAGGGTTTGTGGGTGTGTTAACTACCCAGAATACATTACCTGAAGCAGATGATTTACAAAGAAATATTGAGTTCAATGACACGGTCACTATTGACTTGAATGAATTTGTTTCTGATGCGGACGGTGATGAACTCACAGTGACCTCAGTCACACCAGAAGTAGGTACATTCGAGTTAGTTGATAATGTATTAACTTATATTCCACCACAGGATTTCTCTGGTACAGTTGAGCTTATTTATGCGGTTATTGATAGTAGCGGTGGTACAACCTTTGCTACCATCACCATAGTGGTCGGTGAACCCAATTACCCTCCACAACCGGGGCCATTAGCACCTACGGCAATCGAACAATGTAGCCCATCACAACCTATTGATGTGTTAAGTGTAGCAACCGATGCAGAAAACGATGCCTTGCGAGTAGTATCAGCTAGTTCACCAAATGGTACGGTTGAGATACTTGAAGATGGAGGTTTGGTATTCAATCCAGATTGTGATTTTTATGGCACTGCCACGATTACATATGTGATTGAAGACGAGGCTGGAAATCAAACGACAGGAAGATTTACTCAAGTTGTTAAGCAAGTTATAGAAGTGATTGCGGTAACAGATTCCACCGGTGGTAGCACAAGTGCAATTCTGCTTGGATTACTCGCGCTCGTTATCGTATTGAGGAAAACCAAGATGCAATATAAATTATTAACGTTGTGTTCAGCATTATTACTTTCTGTTCAGGCGCAAGCCAGAGAAAAGGAAAATGAAGAGTGTCATGAAGATAAAGATGGCGTCGTTATTTGCGAAACATTGCAGTGGCCGACAGGTTTTTATGTTGGGGCACAAGCTGGTTATGTTTCTACTGATGTAAATATGGGCCAACTGGATAGTATGTACCAGAGCTTTAATATTGATGCGACAAGTACCAGTATTGAAGATAGTGATGCTAGTTATGGTATTAACATTGGCCATCAGCTGAGTAAATATGTTGCTTTACAATATGGTTATCAAAATTTTGGTCATCGTGAAGTCGTTTTTTCAGGTTCAACACTTGCAGAAAATATCGATGCGTTTTGGGATTCTGCTGAGGAAGTTTATCCAGTATCGGCAAAAGGACGAGTATTAAGTTTGATTGGCAGTCTACCTTTGACAGAGCGCATAAAAGTGAGTGCAAAATTAGGCTATTTTGATTGGACCCGTAACTATGAAACACTCGACCCAGCTTTACAAGGTGATGCATCTACTAAAGGTAGAGACTGGATTTATGGTGTTAGTGCAAGTTATTTATTTAGTCAAAAATTTGTATTAAACCTCGGTTACGATTGGACTGAAATCCAAGGACAAGATATGGCGAATGTGTTCTTGGGCGTAAGTTATTTTCCATTTGCTGAAAATGAGAAAACTGAACGCAAACGTGAACCTATTCAAGCACCAATTGCACCGGTCGTAGTTGAAGCAACGCCAGCAGATGACGATATGGACGGTGTGATCAACAGCTTAGATGAATGTCCTAATTCTGAAAAGAATAGTAATGTTGATGAAGTGGGTTGTGCGGCAAAAGTTGTCGTGAAGGAAGTATACTTAAACGTACTGTTTGAACTCAATTCATCTATCTTAACAGAAGATGATAAACAGAAAATTGCTGAGTTTGCGGTATATCTTGCTAAGAACCCTGGTTTTACGGTAGTAATTGAAGGACATACTGATAGCAGAGGTAGCGAAAAATACAATCAGTTTTTATCTGAAAATCGCGCTAAAGCCGTCACAAACTGGCTTATTGAAGCGCATGGTATCGCAGCAGACCGAATAGATTATATTGGTTATGGTGAAACACGATTATTGAGCGCTGCTCAAGATGAAGCGGCCCATCAAGCTAATAGACGCGTCGTTGCAAAAATAACCAATTAATCATTGACTATCATATAGGGGTGCTCTATTGTTCGCATCCCTTTATTTGCTTGGGGAGCCTGTGACATAGTTATTCTCAATAACTACGAGGCACGCAACTTGGCAAAGTCTCTGAATTCATTCAGCAGTAAAATGGTACTGGGTGCTACTGTGAGGTGTTCTTGAATTTGAGTCGGCAAAGCACCTGCGACTGACTGATGAAATTCAGCGCTGATGAATGTTTGTAATAGGTTTGCGCTGTTATTATCCCCATGACTCCGATGCGAGTCAGATTGCAAAAATTAGAAATGGACTGACCTTCTCCCCAAAAATAAAACCATGACTTCGATGAGATTTCAATAAGATGTATGCAATGGAGATCGAATCATGAATAAGCGTTACAGGTACGCACCAAAAAGCGTAAGAAACTGATAAGGCCAAGACTGCCAATGGAAGTCCCAAGCGAAGTAAATCAGCGCTGGTCGATGGATTTTGTCGCAGACCAACTTGCCAATGGACGACGTTTTAGGGTTTTGAATGTCGTGGATGACTTTTCACGAGAGCTAATTGGTCAGCTAGTCTCGGTATCTATCAATGGCAACATGGTGGCTCGCTTTTTGGACCAACTGATGGAAACAAGGAAACGTCCTAAATCTATTGTTTGTGACAATGGGACCGAATTTACCAGCAAAGCGATGTTCAATTGGTCAAGAGATAGCAAGGTTAAGCTGGCATTTATTCAGCCTGGTAAACCTACTCAAAATGCGTTTGTTGAGAGCTTAAATGGTAAGTTTAGAAACGAATGTTTAAACCAACATTGGTTTAGGACATTAGAAGAAGCTAAATATGAAATTGAAAAGTGGCAAGAGCATTACAACCATGTTCGCCCACATAGTTCACTGAATTATTTATCACCAAAAGAGTTTGTTGAACAGGCAGCTTAATTAATAATTTCTCATCAAAGAAGTGGCATTAATTAAGGGAGAAGGTCAACATCAATAGAAACATGTTATATCAGTTATTTTTGGACTGGAACAATCTTAGAATTCCTATGAGTACCATTCCAACACAGCTCCAATCTTACATACTAGATAAGAGATATAGTTGACAAGCTAATAAGGATGATAGAGCTACAGGAACTCTCAGGAGCCAAAAGCCGGGACTATATTGCGGTGACGAATTAACCTAATGGGCTATCTGTTTTTAAGCATTTAAATTCAAAGTGGTATTTTTTATCTACCACAAGTTCACGCGTTTCTAAGGCAGATTCACAACTAACCCTATCATCGAAAGACTGTACGCCAACATAAGTTTGCTCAGATGCTGTTGTAATAGTTACGATTATGTATAAAGTCCAGTACACAGGTTACTCACATAGAGATTCAAATTCTTTGTGGGCTTTTAGGATAGTCTTTTTCAAATTTTCAAAGCTTATTCCCACTAGCCATTCCAATCTGCGATTAGTTTTGGGGTTTCGCATTCTGTAGCTGTCTACTCTTGACTTGATAAGCTTTTCAAGACTTACTAAATCTTCCTTCGAGTAGTTGTCGCAAATAATTACAGGAGTAAAATCAACGTCACCATCGTTGTCGAAATAGTAGTTTTTAAATCTTTGTTGCAAGTTATGAGCTTTACCGAATTTGATGTGAGTATCGTTAACGCTAGGCATTATATCAGCACGTTTTTTATCTATAACTCTCATCCTTGAGCCCCTAGGTTGTGCTATATATATGCCAAAAGATTTAGGGATATTTGCTGAGCGAGTTAAAAAGTCTTCTGATTTAAACATATCAATTCCCTTTTAGAATATAAAGATGCTACCGAGCCCACTCAATGTTTAGCGGTTTTGTATCAGATGGCATATCTTCTAATCCAGCGCTCCAGTCTGAAAAATCTCCATAAGCAATTGTGTAACCTTTAGATTCAATAACCGGTTCAATCAAATGAATTAAATCTTCAAAATTCTCTTCATCCAGTTCAGTTTCTGATTCAATATCGAAATAAAAACACACATCACTAAGTGTTAGGATTGAGTCTTCCACAATATGCTTGGGACCAGAAACTCCAACCGCTTTTATTTTTGAAAAAATCTCCGGGTCATCCAGGTCACCTTCAAGTAAGAGGGAAATACTATCATTACAAAATTGTGCTTTATCGTCTGAGCCAAAGAGTTGGGTAAAATCGAATTCGAGTAGCTCTTCTTCATCATCAATCCAGTCATCATCAGGTGTTTCAATGTATTTGATGTCCATTAGGCCGATATCTAAAGTTAAATTGTATTTGTACATAAAAAATCCTATTGATTCTAGCAGCCTGAATAAGGCTGTGTTATTTTCTAGCTAGAGCGATAGATGATATCAATTCCAGCCTCATAATACGCGGCATTATGGTCTTTTCTAACCTTGCGTTTACCACTTGCATTTAGCTTTTTATCTTCAGATTTTAGAATCCAGCCATGCTGTATTTTACTAATGGTATCTAACACATTTTTTCCATCAATAATATCCATAGCAATGTCATGGATAGTCGTTTTGTGCTCAAGGTGAAAAGTTTTCCTTCCAGGGTCAAATTTATTTTGGTCATGCCAGTTCTTCTCAAATAAATCGATTCTCAGCTTATCAGCCGCCTCTTTTGCTTTTAAGCTTACGAAGTCAACTGGTTTCTGGTCACAATACTTTCTGAGTATTTCTCCGATTAGTTTTTTAGTCAGTTTTCTTTCTGACTCTAGAGAAAATTCAGAAAAGCATTTTGCAGATACTGTTAATAATTGTTCAACAAGTTGTGTAAAATTCATATAAATAAACGTTTGCTAATTTGCATGTATTAAAATGACTTCATTCCGATTATCGTCAATTACGGGCTGGTAGGCGCATGGAAATAGGCGAGAGTCAAAATCCTCAAAAACATCTGGTCTGCCAAGTTCTTAGTGCTTTTCAATAGCCGCTTCTATGGCATCGTCCTCATCATCACACTCAACTCAATAGAACCATTCTTCAGATTCTACAGCTGGTATCATTACTTCATAAAAGTCATCGGTGTTAATATCTATAATAACTTGTCCTCAAAAGTTAAATTCTTATTTGTTTAGATTAATAATAAGTAAAACCCAAAGAAAAACACTAGCAATAATGAAAGTAACTTTTACTGCCTTCCAGAGCCATTTGGCAAATCGAACATACCAACTGGCCGTTATCCTTTCTAAATAATCATAATAAGCTATCATCAACTCCAGCTCTGCAGTCGTTCTTTCCGAAGAATCTAGTTCTCTAACGGCATCAAAGAATTGTTGAGCTTTACAAGAGCCTTCAATTTCCGCGGTTTGAGTTATTTCGGCTCTCGATTTTTTTTTTGGCTGCTGAGCATGTGATATGGAATCTTGAGGTTTATGGTTACACCCGTTACCGCACACCCATACTCGGCGCTTGCGTTTATATTTTCTTTTGGTATTGCCAGTTAACCAGTTAGTGTTTTGTCTTTGGGCTGATTTATTCTCAAAGAGTAAGGCGGTGAAGAATGAGCGTTTTGATATTGCAGCACTTGAAGACCCAACTTCATACTCGACCTCTACCTGCTTCATGTTTGGCTGGATGTCAGTAAATCCACATTTATTGCATCTTCTTTTTGTGTATGACATAAAAACTCCTGTACGAAATATATTACGCGCCAGGATGTATTAAAGTTCATACATTAATAAGGGATTTGAAATTATTCAAAACCCCTTTTAAATTGAATAGTTCGGGTAAAGTGAAATTGGAGGTGTTGTCATACCACCTAAAGCTTAGTGATTAATCTATAATCAAAAATTGTGACACTACACTTGCTGCACAGTGATTTATTAAGTCTTTGATTAATTTAACTAAAATGAGCTGAAAATAGATTTGGGTCGAGGCACCATTTTCTTCGAAAATGTCTATAATTAAAAACCATACTAATTTTGTAATTCAATTCATATCAAAATCGTAGCAAATCAATAATACCCATTCAAAAACTACCGGGGTAATCAAATATACATTCAAGGTTTTAATATTCCCTTTTGTATTATCTTTTAACATCAAGCTTGTTTATAAACAGAAATAGTACTGTATTTATACATTGAAGTATTAGTTTAACGAGCCTTATTAGTAAGTCGAGTATAAGTATTTACAAGGTTCGGTACATATGTTGATTTTTTGAAGTTAAGAGGTTATTTTCAGGTTTAATCATGAAAGAAAGTTTTCCTATTTATCAAAAGGAATTACCTATGTTGTTAAAATCAAAGTTGTTACAAGTGCTTAGTTCAGTTGTAGCCATTATTTTACTTGCCGGATGTGGCTCCACGCTAGATAGAATCTCTAGTCAAGTTTACACAGAAAAAGACAAACAGAATAAGGTTGCAGAAACCAACGTTGGTGTTTATCGTGAAGATGATCATATCCTTCTAGGCGCCATACTAGGTACTACTATTCAAACCTCTGGTGAACTCATTGCATCAGGGGTACAGAGTGTATCTAAGTCAAAATCTCCTTCTTGTGAAACTAAAATGTATGGCGAAACCAAGGAAGGTTTTGTTTATTGTTTGAGTGAAGCAGAAGCTGCCTCATTAAAAAAACCGTGAAATACTGCTTTAGAAAAGCGTCGGCTCTAAAGAGTTAATCTGTTTGTCATAAACTTTTTAGCTGCTTAACGAGTAAAAACCTTTGTTAATTAACTAATGAAGGTAAAAACATGTCCACAATCAAACAAGAAGTGCTAGATGCCAATGATAACTATGTTGAAAATTTTGGTGATAAAGGGGATTTAGCACTACCTCCCGCTCGTGGCTTCGCCATATTAACTTGTATGGACGCTAGACTCGACCCTGCTCAGTATGCAGGTTTAGCCGAGGGGGATGCTCATGTCATTCGGAACGCAGGCGGTAGAGCAAGTGACGATGCTATTCGTTCATTAGTTATATCCCACAAATTACTTGGTACTAAAGAGTGGTTTGTCATTCATCATACCGATTGTGGTATGGAATTATTTACCTCAGAAATTATGGGGGATTTACTGGAGTCTAGCCTAGATACTGCAAGTGTTGATGAAAATGGCTGGCACGATACTGGTGACACAGAAGGAACCACTGCAGGTAAATACATTAATTGGCTAACATTTAAAGATAATGCAAAGTCTGTCGTAGAAGATGTTGAGCGTATTCGAAACAACCCTATGGTCCCTGATTATATTCCAATCTATGGTTTTATTTACGACTGTAAGACAGGTAAGTTAGTTGAAGTACCTGATGCAAATAAAGTAGGCGCAGCACAATAGAATTTTACCCCGTTCAAATTAGAACTAAAACGCACACTAAGATCGATTCGCAAATTCAATATATCACCTATTCTTTTTAAGCTAATTAATTCAATAGGTGGTATATGCAAGAATTAACACAACAAGAAAGAGAATTTGTAAATGGCGCAATCTTAGCTAATATTGGTATGGGTATAGCTGGCGCAGCTAGCCAAATGGGAGCTTATTCCTTTGGTGGTGGAGCAAGTGGTAACTTATCTATATCTGGATTTTTAGGAGCAGCAACGTCAGGATTTATCTGGGGTGCTGGTGGATTTAACCATCTTAGTTTTACAGCTGGTTCCTTTGCTGGCGTAGCAGTTACTAATGCAATGGACGGAGAATAAACCATTGAAAAATAATGTAAGTTTAGTTTTTTTTGTCACAATCGGTACGCTATTAGGTATGTTTGGGCATTTAATGATAACTCAGTGGGTAGAAAATATAGACGCGACTTTTTCTATGTTTATCGCCTTATTTATTGCTGCGTATTCGAGTAGCGCTTTAAATCATCATTTTATTAAGAACCATGACTAAAATCTCTGTCGCAACACAATATGCGTTGCGACAGTTTTATAATTTTAAGGGTTTTCAATACTCGCTATTCTTTCTAATAACTTGTCATCACTGCGATGATATAAAAAGGTGAGAAGTGTCTTTAAGACACCCCTTGCTTTTGCACATATTGCTTGGGTGTTTCACCGTATAGCTTTTTGAAACAAGTACTAAAGTAACTCGGTGAGGTGAAACCTGTATCATAAGCAACAAATGAAATACTTTTGTCTTCTTTAAGCATTTTAGCTGCCTTACGCAGTCTAAAGTTGCGTAAAAACTCATTTGGCGACAAACCAATCTCTGCTTTTAAGCGACGTAATAGCTGTCGGTCACCGATACCTACGTTTTCTGAAAGTTCTTTTACTGAATAATCAGGGTTCATATAGTTTTCTTCTAAAATATCACACAAACGTGTAATAAAATCTGATGTTTCAACGTCTTTTTCGTCAATTAATTCTGGTGAACTTAACGCTTTTTGTTTAGACGCCAAACTTTGTTTGCGAGTACTAACTATATTTAAAGCCTTTAATCTTAGTTCTTCGTTATTAAATGGTTTACGAATGTAGTCGGCGGCTTCTAACTTCAAACCCTCTACAATGTCTTCGTGGTCTGTTTTAGCCGAGAGTAATATGATTGGAATATGGCTTAACAACGGTTCTTTTTTGATTCTCTTAGTTAGCGTTATACCATCGAGTTCGGGCATCATTATATCGGTGATAATTAGAGCGGGTTCTAACTCTTGTGCTGTTAAGATGGCATCTGTGGGTGAAGACAACAACGTGACTTGAAATGACTTTTTCATCACCAAATCAATGTAGGTCAGGATCTCAGGATTATCATCAATGACTAACACTTTGGGTTTTTCACTCTGATTAGTCGTGATTGGGATTAAATTTTGTTTCTTTAAGTTCGGGAAACTCAATGTAAAACAACTACCTTCTCCAGGACTGGAAACCACGGTTATATCGGCATCAATTTTTTTGAGTATCTCAGAAACCATGAATAAACCGAGTCCAGCACCATCTTTAAACATATTTTGCGCTTGTTCAGAGCGGAAGAAACGATCAAAAATTTTATTCAAAATAGCATGTTCAATACCAATACCCGTATCTTGAATATGTAACTTAATAAGATAGTCATCCACTTCAACCGATAAATCAATCCGGCCATTTTTTGGTGTGTACTGCAACGCATTAAGTAATAAGTTGGAAATAATAGACTGAATTTCGTATAGGCTGGCTTTGACTTCTAAGGTCTCGAATTGAGGCGCTGTAAGCGTGATGTTTTTGTTTTGCGCAAATGGAATAAAAGTCTCCATTTGGCTGTTAATGGCAAAGGCTAAGTCTGAGAAAATATCCTCTTTCCCGCGATAGTCAAGCTGAGTCGATAGGGATAGCTCAAAGATTTTATTGACTAGGAAATTTAGCTTTTTCGCATTTCGTGCGACGATTTTTAAATTCTGTTGGAGTTCTTCGGAAGAAGTACCTGCTTGACTGAGCTGGTTTATTGGACCTAGGATCAAAGTCAAAGGCGTCCTAAGCTCATGCGATACTGTTTCAAAAATACTGTTTTTTTCTTTTATGGTATGGCTGAGTTTTCTGGCCTGTTCTTGTGCTAATTGGTTTTGTTTATGCAGTTCAGCAGTACGTTGCTTAACAATTTGCTCAAGCTCTGTTTTTTTACCTTGAATAGTTTTGGTATTTACTTTGTAGACTAAACTTAAGATTAATAAGACAAACAAAAAGACCGCAATAAGAAAGCCGGTATCAGAATAAAAAGGGTAAGGGTTACTGAACGTTAATGTATTGCCATTCGACAAGGAGTTGTCATAGCCGCCATCTTTGAAAAACGCAATGGTATTCAAGCCTGCCTGAGGTGTTAAAGTAAGTGAAAATCCATCCAGACGATTGATTACACCGTTATTATTCAAGATAATGGAGGTATTGGTGTTATTGATAAATGCAGTATCACCAAAGGTCAACTCGATTGAGTTGATAGTCTTCTCAAATTGAATATTATTGGCATTATTACGAATGAAAACGTCTTCAGTTCCATCGTTGAATGTGACTAAAATCTTGCTCAAAATAATGTTTGGGTCAGGTTTGTCGTATTCTTCTGGTGAAAGTACTGAGATACCATTTAGACCAGTAAAAACAAAAGAACCTCTAATGTTTAAATAGGCGACGCCTTGGTTAAAATAATTACCTTGTAAACCGTCTCCCTCAGTAAACCAGGTAACTTCGTCTAAGTTTAAGCGATAACGCATTAGACCCTGTTTCGTGGTGGACCAATAAGTCTCATCTTTTGTGACTAAGGTTGCTTGAATGTTAGTTGTTTGGATGGCTTCAGGAACCCCGACGTTGGTCGTTATTTTGTTAAGTGGATTAAATTGATACACCCCTTGGTTGGTTGAGAGTACCAAGTTGCCCTGAGCGTTCTCAGTAATATGGTTTACTATATTGAAAACCTCGCCTTGAGAGTAAGGATAATTGGTAAAGACCTGTTTGACTGAATCGTAGGCGTGGATGCCTTTGGATGACGCAATCCAAACAAACCGGTCTTGACGATACGCAGTGAAAAAATTGTTAGTGTTGAGAGGAGAATTTGTCGTTTGATAGTTGGAGAATGTCTGCGTGTTTTTATCAAAGATACTAATACCGTAATTTTGATGCGTTATTAGCGCCTTATCATTGCCTAATTCTACCCATTTGACAGTATCATTCGCCACTAATGTTGAGTCACTTACTTTAAAAGTATTCTCGACTTCTAAGCTATCAATATTGATTTTAGAAATGCCTGTTTCATTCAAAACCCAAGCATGTTGTTCATCAATAACTATATCAATGACTTTAATACCCGCGAGTTCCGGATTAATTAATACACTTTCTCTTTTATCGGGATTATAGACTGAAATACCATCAGAATAAGCAGCCAACCAACCGCGATCATATTTATCAACGGCAATTGCAGTAACATCGTTGCCACTAATTGGAGAAGTAACTTTTAAGGAGTGTTTTAAATGATATATATTTTTTGTATAGTCACGATAGTGGGCTAAACCACCACGGTTAGTACCTATCCACACATCCTCATTATGAGACTGGAAAATAACGTTGATGGCATTGGATTGAATTGAGTGTGGGTCTGAATTATCGAATCTAAAGTGTTTGACGACCTGTGCGTCTGCGACAACATCGATGCCATCAGAGTAATATCCAACCCATAGTTGCTTATCAATGACGGTGATTTCTTTGACTTTATTACTAGATAATTTAGCGGTTGATTTGGTACTCAAATATTGTGTTTGTGTAAAACTTTTATCAAGTTCAAATACACCATTGTTTTGCGTTCCGACATAAAGCTTTTCATTTAAAACTGCTAACGCAGTTGTTGTAAAGTCGAGATTGAACCCTAAGTCAGCCTCCTTAATTTGTTGTGGAATAATATTAACAGAGACAGGGGTTTGACTGGATAGCACTTCAGTGTCGAAATAATATAAGCCCTTTTCACAGCCTAAAAGGACCTTTCCTTGGTACTCAGCTATTGTAGTAATAGTTTTTAATTCAATATCAATAAAGTGCGGTGATAGTGTTGCGATATCAATTGTCAGTAATTGGTTGCCAAGACTTATGAGTACTGCGTCGGTAGAAGTCTGAAATATATTACTATAGGGTAAAGAGTAGGCTTTCTTTGGCTCAGGGAAAGAAATAAAACGCTCAAAAGTTTGCTGTTTAGGTTTTAATAAGAAAACTTGTTTTTGCCCTAAAACCCAAATATTTCCGGCTGAATCGGATTGTAAGCTACTAATAACAAGATTTTCTGGGATACCAAATTGACTGTCAATAGACATGAAGTGCTGACCATCAAAACGGTACAAGCCTTCTTCAGTTAAGAGCCAGAGAAAATTATCATTATCTTGGGCAATATCTGTGATCGTTGAGTCAGCTAAGCCATCGGCGATGGAATAGGTGGAAAAGTGCAGTGAGTCAATGCTGTGAGCACTTACGCAGGCTGTATTTAAGAACAGCAAAACATATAATAAATACTTCATAGGCAAGTATGTTAGACAATCCCTATAGCAGGGTCAATACAGAACAAGGCCATGGGAATGTTGATACAAAACCTAAATTTTTTATATATGTCTAAATTGCATAAAAAGGTCTGATATCTAAAGGGCTACAGGCAAAGTGCTTTTTTAAGTGCAAAGTGGGTTTGAATTAGATGTCGAAATATTATAAGCATTTGTCCGATAAGTGAAAGTATTAATATGAATTCTAAGTATAGTTATTTGTGTGAGTTCATACATTTGGATTTACACTCTAACACACACTAAAGGATTGAATTGAGACAAGGATGTTTCGAACAAGGACGAAGAAAAAGGATTTTCTTAGACAAGGATGTTTTTAACTTCTTCCCTCACTTCTTGAGTGGATAGCCTACACAAAATCTATCAACTTTGTGTTTAGCCAACATACTCCCAAGTTATGTCATTATCCATGTAAAACACATTGTCTGTTCCAAAAACACTTATTACAGAAGTGATACAGATTCGCAAATTATATGTAATACTACGCATGGTAAATAATCTTAAGTAGAGTTGCGTTGGTTTATATGTCAATTCTGCAAAACAGAGCTGTGTATAAATGCTAAAAATAAAAACAACTCTACTTGTATTGATATGTTTGTATCTTTCTCTCCACCCATGGACTATTGCAGCACAACCTCAGCCGTCTCCTCACTATTTGAAACAAGATAAACTGGTTATCCCTAACCTAAAATCAAATGTCGTGGTTGATGGCGTTCTGGACGAACCGGTATGGCAAAAAGCAGGAAAAACGGTTTTAGATAATGTTATGAAACCGTTCAATAACATACCTGCACCTGATCTTACCGATGTATATTATTTTGAAAATGACGATACGTTGTTTGTTGGTTTTATTGTTGCTGATAGACATCCTGATAAGATTCGAGCCTCTTATGTCGACCGCGATCAAATATGGGGTGATGACTTAGTTGGGATCAAGCTCGATACCTTTAATGATGCCAAACTCGCATACCAATTTTTCATCAACCCCTTTGGGATCCAATCAGATGGGATCCAAAATGAGATGACAGGTAACGAAAGTGACAGTTGGAATACCATTTGGGAATCAAAAGGGCAAATCACAGACAGCGGTTATACAGTCGAGGTCGCTATACCGTTGAGTACGATGAATTTTGACGATACCGATGGCGAGAAACAATGGGGTGTTGAATTTGTTCGCTTTTTGCCAAGAGAAAATGTACTGCGAATTTCACACTTGGCATTTGACCGCAATAATTCATGTGAGTTGTGTCAGATGGGCCAGATAAAAGGCTTTGCCAGTGCACAACAGGGTAATAATTTGGATGTGGTACCTACCTTAGTTGTGGCAAGAGGAGAATCTAGGGAGCTTGCACCAAAAACGGATTGGGAGACGCAAAATCAGAGTGAAATCGGTTTGGATGTAAAATGGGGTATTACTCCTGATATTTCATTACAGGCGACTTTTAATCCAGATTTTTCACAAGTTGAAAGTGATGTGGCTCAAGTATCAGTCAATAATACCTTTGCGCTGTTTTTCTCCGAGAAAAGACCATTTTTCGTAGAAAATAGCGACTATTTCACGTCAAATTATAATTTAGTCTATACCCGAAACATTAATGCCCCTGATTATGGCTTAAAATTAACAGGCCGCTCCGATAAGCATGCTTTAGGTGTATTCTTCGCTAATGATGATTCTACAAACTTCTTGGTGCCTGGTAATTTGGGTTCTTCGATAGCGAGTTTAGACAGTAAATCGAATAACTTAGCATTACGTTATCGTTATGATGTAACCGATGATATCTCAGTAGGTTGGATCTCAACTATTCGTGAAGCTGATGATTACCACAATTATGTTTCTGGTATCGACGTCAAGTACACACCGACGCCAAAAGATAATTTGCGTATTCAATGGGTCCATTCTGATACTCAGTACCCTGAATTTTTAGCCGCTGAATTTTGTGATGATATTTGTAATGAAGCGTATTTAAGGACAAATCAAGACGAAGCATTTACCGGACAAGCATTGCGCATTAATTACAGTCATAACGCCGAAGATTATTTTATGCGTGCGAGTCACTATCGCAATGGTGCAGATTTTCGTGGTGATCTGGGCTTTGTGTCACGGGTAGACCGAAATTCCTCAGTTATTGGAGGGGGATATTATTGGTGGAATCAAAATAGCTGGTGGGATCGTATTCGTTTAACAGGCGATTGGGATATCCATCACAATGATGCTGGGGAGTTATTAGAAAAAGAAATTGAGGCGTATTTGAGTATCCGTGCAAAGTATGAAACCTTTGTTGAAGTCGGCCGCACGAATCGCATTCGGGTTGGTTTGCGACAAGATCCTCTAGATACTAGGATTGACGGTAACGCACAACAATTTTCTGAATATCAGAATCGTTTTGTTATCGAAACCAAGCCGACGCCCAAAATTGGCTTATTTCAGATGTTCCGCCAAGGCGATCAGATTGATTTTACGAATAATCGTGTTGGGGAGCGTTTTGTCTCAGAATCTGAAATCAGTTATAAGATAGGTGCGCATCTAAACCTACGTGGGGCCTATGAATATCGAAAACTTAAGGCAGACGATGCGGATGTATTCACGGCAAAAATTATTAATGCCCGAGCAACCTATCAATTTGATAGTCGCCAGTTTTTGCGTGTGATTATGAGTTGGGCTGAGGTTGAACGTAATCCTGACAATTATATCGATGAGGTCACCGCATATCGTAAAGATTTAGGTGTCCAACTTCTCTACTCGTATAAAGTAAATCCTTTGACCAAGTTTTTCATCGGTTATTCGGATGCGGCTTACCAAGATGATGAGGTGTTGCGTTTACGCAAAAATGAACGTTCGGTCTTCATGAAATTCTCTTATGCTTGGTCGCAGTAGGCTAATATGTATAATGCTCATAAGTTCCGAGGATAGCACCAATTAATCCTGTGTACCTGCTCAATAAAACTGTTGCAACTTTGAGCACTTATCTGTAATATACGCGACCCTTACAGCCACACTATTCATTCCTTGTCTCTATACAGTTGGCTGTACTGTCGAGGCTACAACCGTAAGGAATAATGATGCGTCATTACGAAATCGTATTCATGGTTCACCCTGATCAGAGTGAACAAGTTCCAGCAATGATTGAAAAATATACTGGAATCTTAACGCAAGAAGGTGGTCAAATTCACCGTCTAGAAGACTGGGGTCGTCGTCAATTGGCATACCCAATCGAAAAATTACACAAAGCACACTACGTTCTAATCAATGCTGAAGCGACTGCTGAAGCGGTTGAAGAATTAGAGACTGCTTTCCGTTTCAACGACATTGTTCTTCGTAACATGGTTATGCGTACTAAAGGTGCGGTAACTGAGCCTTCGCCAATGAAGAAAGAAGAACGTCGTGAAGAGCGCCGTGAAAAACCTGAAGCTGCACCAGTTGAAAAAACTGACGCAGACTCTGCAGATAAAGAATAAGGGGACTGATAATGGCTCGTTTTTTTAGACGTCGTAAGTTTTGCCGTTTCTCTGCTGAAGGTGTTGCAGAAATCGATTATAAAGATACCGCTACTTTAAAGAACTACGTTACCGAAAGCGGTAAAATCGTTCCTAGTCGTATCACTGGTACTTCAGCTAAGTATCAACGTCAGTTAGCATCAGCTATTAAACGCGCGCGTTTCTTAGCATTGTTACCTTACACTGATTCACACAAGTAAGGCGGGATTAAATAATGAATATCATTTTATTAGATAAAGTCGCTAACTTAGGTGGTTTAGGTGATCAGGTTTCTGTGAAAGCTGGTTATGCTCGTAACTTCTTATTCCCACAGGGTAAAGCAGTTCCAGCAACTAAAGACAACGTTGAAAAGTTTGAAGCACGTCGTGCTGAATTAGAAGCGAAAATTGCAGAAGCATTAAATGCTGCGCAAACTCGTGCTGATCAGCTATCTGCTTTAGAAACGGTAACTATCGCGGCACCAGCTGGTGACGAAGGTAAATTATTCGGATCTGTAGGTACACGTGACATCGCTGATGCAGTTACTGCAGCAGGTGTTGCACTAGCTAAAGCTGAAGTTAAATTACCTACTGGTACTTTACGTGAGCTTGGTGAGTTTGATATCGATGTACAACTTCACTCTGAAGTTATGACTTCTGTTAAATTAGCGATTGTAGCTGAAGCTTAATCCCTAAATTATACGAATTTTAAGAAAACACCGCTTAGCGGTGTTTTTTTTTGTTTTTTTTCCGATACCCTTTAAACCTTTCCTATTTTCTTAACGACTAAGTTTATAAGATTTCAATCATTAACGAATGTATGGAAGCATTATCAATGTTGCACATAGCAGAAGATACCTCTTTGCAGACTCAGTTAGATACTGAGTTGGCTTTGGTGCATGCCACACAGCAAGGTGATATCCAAGCATATCAGCAACTCTATACATTGCATGTAAACAAAGTATATAGCCTGGCGTATCGGTTAACTGGGGATCATGGGATGGCTGAAGATGCGACCCAAGAAGTCTTTATACAGTTGTGGCAAAAAATTGCGGGGTTTGCAGGCAATAGCCGTTTTTCTACTTGGTTGTATAGTGTGGCAAGTAACGTCACGATTACCTATATGCGCAAACAGAAATCATGGCTACAAAGAGTGTTTAGCCAAGAGACGGTAATCGTACCAGAACTCAGCTCGCATGATAGTACAGTCAGTTTAGATGAATTAATTATTAAGTTACCCGAACAAGCACGTATTGTGTTTGTATTACACGCAATAGAAGGGCGTCGCCATGAAGATATTGCTACAACATTAAAAATTGCGACCGGAACCAGTAAGGCACAGTTTCACCGAGCTAAAACATTGTTACAGGAGTGGATGAACGATGCTGAATAAGACATCCCAAAATACGCAAAATGAAGAAAAATTAGACGAAATGGTCGCTAGATTACCCGAATATGCACCTAAAAGTGACTTATGGATGGGAATTGAACAGAGCTTATTAACAACACCACAACGACAGACCAAGCAAGGTGGTTTGTACGCCATAGCAGCCAGTATTTGTTTAGTCGCTATTTTAGGTTTTTTAGCGACAACACAACAGCTCTGGTTGCAGACGGATGAGCATAAGAATGGCTTGGCTTTGGTCCAAGCATTGTCGGCACAGCATGCAGAGACTAAAACAACGCTGTTGGTAAAATATAACGATGTTGAACCGGTAGCGAGTAATTGGCAAACCCAACTAGAGGAGTTAGATAGTGCTGCGGATGCCGTGAAAAAAGCATTAGAGGAAGATCCCAACAACCGAGCACTATTGAAAATACTCCAATATATCCATCAACAACAAATTGACGTGATTGAGAAATCTCATGCAACGACAACATGGCAACAAATTTAAGTGAGGTACATATGAAAAAGATCCAAAAACTAGTTAACATTGCGATACTTGGCTGCGCGGCTTTAGTATTAACTCCATCAGCACTGGCTCAAGAGCAGGTGGATAAAATTATCAGCACCTCGCAAAACCCGTATATTAAAATCACTCACATTAACGGTGATATTGACGTTAAAACATGGGAAAACGCTGAGGTACAAGTAACAGGTACCTTAGGTGAACATGCCGATGAATTTATTTTTGAAGGTGACGATAGACGAGTGACTATCGAAGTCAAAGCTAAGAAAGGCAAAGGTTGGTTTAACTGGGATAGAGGGTATGACGAAACGATTAATGATGATTTGTTGATCATGGTGCCAGTCGGCAGTGAAATTAATTATGATTCTATTAATGGCAGTATATCAGTCTCAGGCACTACAGGTGGCGTAGATGTGGATGTCATCAATGGCACAGTCGAAGTGATTGATGCTTCAGGCCGCATGCGTTTGAACACAGTAAATGGTCCGATTAGGATCGATAATACGGCTGGTGATTTGGATTTAGGCACAGTGAATGGCTCTATTAAGGTGCAGCATGCATCAACCGATGATGTGAACTTAGAAACCGTTAATGGTGATATTAAACTGACTTCACAAGCATTTGACGTTAATGTGGAAACAGTAAATGGCGATATCAAACTTGCGCTAGGCGAGGTGGAGCGACTAAATATTGATACGGTAAATAGTAAAGTGGGCGTCACCTTAGCGTTATTACCCACCGGTAAAATTGATGCGAGTAGTGTTGATGCGAATATGAACTTTACTTTTACTAACGATGTGGCTGCTCGTTTTGAGCTAGAAGGACATGCTGGTGGCAATTTTACTAATAAATTAACAGATGATCGGACAGAAAAAGCCAAGTACGGTCCAGGTCGTTGGTTAAATTTTACCACTAATAACGGTTCCGCAAAGGTGAGTATTGAAACCGTGAGCGGTAGAGTGACACTCGACAAACAATAAACAGTTATGCGTTTTACGCTGAAGATCGTTGATCAATGTTTAAAAAAAGGGATAATGATTGTCCCTTTTTGATTAGCAGATGACTTGAGCTACCTATGCAAAATGACGGCATGCAAAATAACAGCAAGCAGAAAAATAACAATAGGCAGAATAACGTACAAGACGAAGTTGATCGCTTAAAAATACCCCCACATTCCATTGAAGCCGAGCAATCCGTGATCGGCTCTATGTTAATTGAGCCTGATACTTGGGATAAAGTTGCAGAAATTGTTATAGAAGCGGATTTTTATAACCGCTCTCATCAAGTTATCTATCGCGCCATCCTTAAGTTGCTCGCTCAAAATCAACCGGTTGATGTGATTACCGTTTCCGAGCTCCTTGAACAAAATGATGAATTAGAAGATGCTGGTGGTTTTGCTTATCTGGCTGATTTAGCTAAAAACACCCCGAGTGCCGCTAATGTCGTCTCCTATGCCAAAATTATCAAAGAACGTGCAATCACCCGAGAATTAATAGGGGTTGCGCATGATATTGCTGAGATCAGTTATTATCCTGAAGGTCGAGACTCTACTGACATTTTAGACTTTGCGGAGAGTAAAGTCTTTGAGATCGCCGAAAAGCGCACAGGTGAGAATGAAGGCCCTAAAAATATTGAATCCGTGCTGGGTAAAACCATTGATCGTCTAGATGCATTGGTAAAGGACGGTAGGGAAGTCACCGGCGTTTCATCTGGTTTTATCGATTTAGATAAAAAGACATCGGGTCTACAACCGTCTGATTTGATTATTGTTGCTGCTCGTCCTTCTATGGGTAAAACCACTTTTGCGATGAATTTGGCTGAAAACGCTATGATGCTAGAAGAAAAACCGGTTTTAGTATTTAGTTTGGAAATGCCTGCAGAACAGATCATGATGCGTATGCTGGCATCTTTAAGTCGTGTCGATCAAACCAAGATTAGAACGGCTCAGCTAGAAGATGAAGATTGGGCGCGTATTTCTAACACGATGGCAATGCTCAAGGATAAAGATAATTTATTCGTCGACGACTCTTCTGGTTTGACTCCTATGGATGTTCGGTCAAGAGCAAGAAAACTCGCTCGTGAATGTGGAGGTATCAGTATGATCATGATTGATTACCTACAATTAATGCGTGTGCCATCTTTGAGCGATAACCGGACCTTGGAAATTGCTGAAATCTCACGTTCTTTGAAAGCGTTAGCTAAAGAATTACAGGTACCCGTTATCGCACTATCCCAGCTCAACCGAAGCTTGGAACAACGAGCTGATAAACGCCCAGTAAATTCTGACTTGCGTGAATCAGGCTCCATCGAGCAAGATGCCGATCTAATTATGTTTATCTATCGCGATGAAGTGTATAACGAGAGTTCAGATGAGAAGGGTATTGCTGAGATTATTATTGGTAAGCAAAGGAACGGACCTATCGGGACTTGTCGCTTAGCTTTCCAAGGCCAATTTTCTCGCTTTGATAATTACGCAGGACCAACGGTCTCTGACGAATATTAATTTTGATTGATTTTAGCTATTTCTGCAAAGGCCATCTTTAATTTAGACATCCTTTATTTACCTTTTATTGTCAGAAAACACATAAAAAAGGCAACCTATTACCGGTTGCCTTTCAGCGTTATGTATTAAATAACCCTTTGTAAATATTCAAAACAGACCGAAAAACCTTATATTTTGACTTGTACTTTGACTGTTACAAGACCTTCGACACGACGGTTAGCTGTGTGCGCAACCTCGGTGTTAGCGGTATCTTTTAAGCGAGTCTCGCCATAACCTACCGCTGAGATTCGACTTGCATCAACTCCATATTGTTCAATCAATAATGTTTTAACTGCAAGTGCTCGCTTCTCAGAAAGGCTCATATTGTAGTTAGCATTACCCACTGCAGAGGTGTGACCTTCGATGACGGCTTCAGCATCTTTATAACGCTTCATAAAGTCCGCAAATTCTGCGTATTTTGCCTCATCAGGGTTACCTATAACCGATGAATCATTAGCGAATAGAACCTGTAAATCAACAACTAATTCTTTTTGCGTTATCATGCTACAACCTGACGCGCTAACTTTATCGCCTTTTGGTGTGTTAGGGCATTTATCTAGACTATTTAAGACACCGTCATTGTCCGAGTCGTTAGCACAGCCGATACTGTCTACACTTGTTCCACGAAGCGTGCTTGGGCATTTGTCCACTGTATTCATAACACCGTCGCTATCACTATCTTGCATAGTTGGTGTTGTTGCACCGAACTTCATCACAAGACCTAACTTCAATGTGACATCATCAGCGTCGTTACCAAAATCGTGATGTGTCGCAACTTCTGTTACAAAATCAACAACGTCATTGATTTCCCAATATTTACCAAGACCAAGACCTACAGAACGATAATCTTCTTCCATATCGTACAAAGGGTTAGAGTGACGGACACCTGTATAAGCATAAGTACCATTGTCATCTAATGCATATAAAACGTCTAAAGCAACGTGATTTGCTTTGACACTATCAAATGGCGCTAAGTCATAAAGTTCTGATTCTGTTTTCATTATATCAATACGGGCAGACCATTTATTGTTGATAAAAATACCCGCTTCTAAACCAAGACCAAGTCCTTCATCGTAGAAGTTCATATCATTAGGGCGGTCAGAATCAGCATTAAAATTTAGTACAGAACCACCAACCCAATATTTGTGTTTAGGTGTATCATGGTCATCTGCAATTGCACTAGCAGCAAATAAAGAGCTAGCAGCAAGCACTGCTAAGAAAGATTTGTTAAATGTGTGCATGTGTCAACATCCTGGAATTGTGTATTGCTAAAAAAGAATTTTGATTTGTTTTTTGCAAAGTAATTATTAATTAAAACCGGTTAGGATATAAGCTCACTAATATCCGTTCGCAATGTTATGGCTATGATTATTTATCGAGATTACATTTTTCAATGTAATGATGAAGCTGTCGAAAATTCAATGTTCATGACAGTTTATTGATTACAGTTTTGTTATGTTAATGACATTTGGTGCAGATACCGTGTGCTTCAATAGTTTGTTGTTTAACAGTAAAACCCAAAGTCTCCGCCTGTGCTGATAGTGCATCATGTATTGCTGTAGACTGGATCTCGGCGACATCGCCACACGTATCACAAATCAAAAACTGTACAGGGTGCGCACAGCCAAAGTGATGACAGGCAACATACATATTGGTTGATTCCAACTTATGTATCAGCCCAAAATCGAGTAAAAAATCCAAAGAACGATAAATTGTCGCTGGTTTTGCTGAGTCGTTACTTTTACGCAACATGTCCAGTAAGTCGTAAGCACCTACTGGCGCATTTTCAGCGACTAAAATTCGATAAACTTCTTCACGCAGAGGGGTAAATCTCGCGCCGTTGTTTTCGCAATGAGCTTTAGCTTTTTCTAATATAGTATTCATAACACTTCTAGTATATCGGCAAAAGGTGCATAATTTAAAGGAAAACTGCTTTTATCTTCAAGATACTCAGTAATTTGCTACTACATAATTGTAGAACTAAAGCTCGGATACCCTTGCATTGTATACCGAGTGTAATCACAAATACCCTAAAACAAGGAAGCGTTATGCCGGCAAAGACAGTACCCACCCATAATATAAAAAAGTGTATTGTTTTTTCACAGAATAAAGTTGTCGTGCACAATGATGAGCAGGATACCTTTATCATTCCACAATGGCAGCTTTTACAAAATCACTCTGAATTAAAGGCTTATCAAGAACAGGTGGTGACTATTGCTGTCGCGCCTGATTACCACATTAATATGATTGATTTACGTCAGGCTAGCTTTGATGATACTGATTATGTTTCTGCTGGCTTACGAGATATCTTAATGGGTAGTGCTGATATTGATTTTGAGTATATTGCTAAAGCTTGGCAGTACGCATTATTTTTAAGGACACATCAGTACTGTGGTCAATGTGGTGCGACAATGCGCCAAGTCGGTTGGGAAATGGCGCGCCAGTGTGATGTTTGCCAACATCGCGTTTATCCACGTGTATCCCCCTGTATTATTGTTGCTATCCGGCACGAAGATAAAATATTACTCGCTCAAGGTAATCGTCACACTGCGACTAACCTATACTCGACTTTGGCAGGTTTTGTTGAAAGTGGGGAGTCTCTAGAACAAGCTGTGCATCGAGAAGTCATGGAAGAAGTTGGGGTAAAATTAAAAAATATTGAGTATTTTGATTCTCAGCCTTGGCCCTTTCCACACTCCTTGATGATGGGATTTGTCGCAGAATATGCCGGTGGCGATATCAATGTAGATGGTAAAGAAATTTTAGATGCGCAGTGGTTTACTTATGATGCCTTACCTAATATTCCTTCTAAAGTTTCAATAGCAGGGCGCTTAATTGAACATACGCAACACTTGATCACACAGCAGTGGAAGCCGTAAGCATTAGGTTCCAAACATCATTGGGTAATCACTTTAAATAGTCAACGTTTACAAGCTATCGCTAAAGTCGTAGTCATAGGCTTGTTTTACGGATGCACACTGTGTTGATATTTGCTAACATGCGCGCACTCAACAAGGATACTTAACAATGACAGAATTAAAGAATGATCGCTACTTACGTGCGCTCGCCAAAGAACCCGTAGATGTAACGCCTGTTTGGATGATGCGACAAGCCGGTCGTTATTTACCAGAATATAAAGCGACGCGTGCCGAGGCTGGCGATTTTATGTCATTGTGTAAAAATGCAGAGTTAGCCTGTGAAGTGACTTTACAACCTCTACGCCGTTTTGATTTAGATGCTGCTATTTTGTTTTCGGACATTTTAACTATTCCAGATGCAATGGGCTTAGGTTTGTATTTTGAAGCAGGTGAAGGTCCGCGTTTTAAAAATCCAATTACCCGAATTGAAGACGTTAAACAATTACCTCACCCCGATCCTGAAGGTGAATTACAGTATGTAATGAATGCTGTGAGGACTATTCGTAAAGGTCTTGATGGTGCCGTGCCATTAATTGGTTTTTCTGGTAGCCCTTGGACATTAGCAACCTATATGATTGAAGGTGGTTCTAGTAAGGCATTCACTAAAATTAAAAAAATGGCGTTTGCAGAGCCTCAAACATTACATTTGTTGTTGGATAAAGTGGCCGACTCAGTCATTTCATATTTAAATGCACAGATTAAAGCAGGTGCTCAATCGGTCATGATCTTTGATACATGGGGTGGTGTTTTGTCACCACGTGATTATCAATTATTCTCGTTGCAGTATATGCACAAAATCGTCGATGGGTTAATTCGTGAAAATGAAGGTCGCAAAGTTCCTGTGACGCTGTTTACCAAAAATGGTGGCATGTGGTTAGAAGCAATTGCGAATACTGGTTGTGATGCGGTAGGTCTAGATTGGACGATTGATATTGCTGATGCAAAAGCACGCGTTGGTGATCGAGTCGCACTACAAGGAAACATGGATCCATCAATGCTGTATGCACCAGCGCCACGTATTGAAGAAGAAGTTCAGCATATTCTAGCCGGCTTTGGTGAAGGTTCTGGCCATGTATTTAACTTAGGCCATGGTATTCATTTGGATGTGCCACCGGAGAATGCTGGCGTATTTGTTGAGGCTGTGCATAAGTACTCAGCTCAGTACCATAAATAGCCTTGAAGCCCTAATAGCGCTGATAACTCTATTGTTTTAAAGTACCTGTAGGGTTTCTGTATTACACGTTATATGCGCCAGTAAAATATTAAAAATTAGGCATGTTTTGGCATGCCTTTTTCGACGATACGGACGACTCTCGCTTGTTGTCGATTATCTGAACTTCCCTCAACAAAAGTTCTTTTTTGCTCATTAATTGCCCATGAAAGGTGTTCTTGTAACATAGCAACTTGTGCTCCTGAGGGAGCCGTGTCAAATCCATAATCGTGCCAGTGGTTATTTTGTAGGAGCGCTAGTTTTTTTTGTAATTCGCTAAGTGCTGCGGCAGAAAATGGCATATTGCCAATGCCAACACTGATATTTCTTTGCCATTTTGCATAGCCAATACGGCGGATTGGCGAACCCTCAGTATTTTGCAAAAAGGTGACTTCGTCCCACGCAAACAGTTCATCTAAGTTACTCCCGTGTAATAAAGGGCGAGCATGGAAGTCGGCTTCTTTGGTAATTTCGCTGGTTTGATTGAATGGGCAGACGAGCTGGCAGTCATCACAACCATAAATGCGATTACCCATAGGTTTGCGGTACTGCTCCTCGATAGGACCATTATGCTCAATCGTCAAATAAGAAATACACTTGCGGGCATCAATTACATAGGGTTCGACAATTGCGCCGGTGGGACAAATACTGATACAAGCATTACAAGTGCCACAATCTGCTGTTATGGGTTCGTCAATGGGCAGTGGGATATTAATAAATAGCTCACCAAGGAAAAACCAAGAGCCTTGGTCTGGATGTATTGTAAGAGAATGCTTACCGGTAAACCCAATTCCTGCTTTTTCAGCAACGGCATGTTCTAGAATGGGAGCTGAGTCAACAAAAGGACGAAAATGAACTGGTGCGTTCTCGTCGGAGAAATCTTCTGATTGAATCTGTGTTTCTAAATATTGAGTAATTTGCTGCCCTAGTTTTTTCAGTTTGTTACGCATGACTTTATGATAATCACGGCCCAATGCGTAACGTGAAATATATCCTACTTTGGTGTTATCAAGATGCTTAGCAAAAGAAGCGTCAGGAGGTAAATAATCCATACGCACTGAAATGATTCGACAAGTCCCAGGGACTAATTCAGCGGGTCGAGCTCGCATCATTCCTCGTTCGGGAAAGAATGTCATCGATCCGTAGTATTTTTTTTCTAACCAAGTTTGTAAAAATTCTTCATGTTGACTTAAATCAATATCAGTAATTCCAACATCTTTAAACCCTAGCGCTTTACCCCAAGCCTTGATATCTTGGGCTAAGCGATGTAAATCTACAGAATCATTTAGGGACATATTTCATGCATATTCAGATTGAAAAACGAAGTGCTAGTTTAGCACAAAAACTATTTCGCGCCGATCAAGTCAGAAACAACGAAGAGCAGGCAGCACAAGAGAGCTTATGCAATCTATACAGTTTGATGCAACGTGCCGGTAAAGTCGTGTTCCAACATAGTCTGGAATTAGTCCCTGATGCTGAGAATTATTTAGTTATTGTGGGTAAAGGAAACAATGCAGGAGATGGTTATATAACTGCTTTGCATGCATTACAAGCGGATAAGGATGTTACAGTTTGCGCAGTTGAACCAGAACGTGAATTACACGGTGATGTATTGGCGGCTCGAGAGGCATTTTTAGCTGCCGGTGGTTTCGTTCAACCCTTTCAGCCAAACATGCTAAAAAATATGGATATTATCATTGATGCATTGCTCGGCACTGGCCTCCAAGGTACGATCCGTCCAGAATTCGCCAAAGTCATTGCGGCCGTCAATCACAGTGATGTACCCGTATTGGCAGTTGATATTCCTTCTGGACTAAATGCGGATACGGGACAGTCTCTAGCTGATTTTATTCAAGCAGATATGACCGTAACCTTCATAGGGATCAAACAAGGCCTCGTTACAGCAGCTGGAAAGCAAGCCTCGGGTCAGCTTATTTTTGAAGATTTAGATATTGGTGCTGCATTTACTGAAATTTGTCCATCAAATACGCATTTGTTGAATTTATCACAATATAAAAAATTAGCACCAAGACAGATTGACTCACATAAAGGAATTTATGGTCGTTTGTTATGTGTTGGTGGCAACAACGGCATGTCAGGTGCTATTCGTTTAGCTGGTGAAGCTGCATTAAGAGCTGGTACGGGTCTAGTGAAAATTTATGCTCATAGTGCTAGTCAGATGCAAATTAGTGCAGGTCGTCCAGAGTTGATGGTGACTACAACCGATTTATCTGCTTCTTTAGAATGGGCAAATTGCATTGTACTAGGACCGGGCTTAGGTCAAGATGAATGGGCGATTGAAACATTTAAGCAAGTACTTACGTATTGTCAAAAGACAGCGAAACCAATCGTCATAGATGCCGACGCTCTAAATCTATTACCACAGCACGCTAGTTCATTTACAACAGATGCGTGCATAATGACACCACACACCGGTGAAGCTGCTCGTCTTTTAGAAACAACTGTGGAAGATGTCGATAGTAATCGCTATAACAGTGCGCGTTTATTAGCTCGTCGTTACAAGTCGACTTGTATTTTAAAAGGCGCTGGAACTATCATTGATAATGGACATCGAACTTGGGTGTGTGAACATGGTAATCCGGGAATGGCGACTGCAGGTATGGGTGACGTGCTCAGTGGTATTTTAGGCGCGATGCTTGCACAAAGTATGCAATACACAGATGCTGCGAAATATGGAGTTTGTGTCCATGGGCATGCAGCTGATATAATTGCGAGCGAATATGGTGAGAGAGGGATGCTTGCCAGTGATATTTTTGACCAAGTAAGGCGTTTGATAAATACTTAATATAAGCCTGATCTATCTATCAGGCGAGACTGAAGCTACACTTTGTGGACAGTCATAACCTGGGCAAATACAACAGACATGTCGCACACAATAACAATAAAAAACGAAGCAGATACCCAAAAAATCGCAGAATCTTTGGCTCGTTTTATTGGGCAACAAGATGCTGGGTTTGTCATATTCTTAGATGGTGATTTAGGTGCTGGTAAAACCACTTTCTCTCGCTATCTATTACAAAAAATGGGACACCAAGGTGCTGTGAAAAGTCCCACCTATACCTTGGTTGAGCCTTACACAATTGCCGACAGAGCCGTTTATCATTTTGATTTATATCGCTTAGGGGACCCAAGTGAACTGGAGTTCATGGGGATCCGCGATTACTTTTCTGGCACCGCGTTAGTTATAGTTGAATGGTCTGAGAAGGGAGCCGGTATCCTGCCTGAACCGGATTTATTACTAACCATTACCCATGGCATTAGTGAAACCGCACGGGAAATGCATTTATCTGGTAAATCTAGTGTCTTACGGTTGTACACCGAAGATACTTCCGCCTTGGTAAAGGATTGATATGCCTAATTACTTAAGGTTGCCTATCAAATGGTGTGTTTCTTTAATCGTGTTAAGTATTTTTTTGATAGCCAGTAATTTACTGGCACAAAATGCTAATGCGGAAGTTAAGATTTTAGATACTCAGGTAACATACCCTGCTTCAGGTGCACAAGTAGCTATTATATTATCAGCACCAACCAAATACTCATATTTCACGCTGCAAAAACCTGAGCGTTTGGTCATAGACCTACAAAACACTCAAGGTAAGGTGAGTATTACAGAAAGAAACGCATCTAAACTGATCCGTAAAGTACGGGAATCCACGGCTAAAAAAGCAGGCGATAAGCGTATCGTCATTGATTTGCGCAAAGATGTAGAGGCTAGTTTGCGTTTAGTTACCCGGGATGGTAAGCATATGTTGTTGGTTGCGTTTGATGACCCACAACCTGCTGTACCCAAAATGACTACTAAAAATCAGCCTGAACGAGATACTGACATTATCATTGCTTTAGATGCTGGTCATGGTGGCCGAGACCCTGGTTCAGTTGGGCCGGCAGGTACTTATGAAAAACGTATCACATTGGCTATCGCTAAGAACTTACAGAAGAAAATCAACGCCGTGAACGGCATGCGAGCTATTTTAACCCGCAAAGGTGACTATTACATTTCACCATCTGCGCGACCTGAAATTGCACGAGAAAAAGGTGCGGATTTACTAATTTCTATTCATGCAGATGCGTTTCACACACCACAACCGAGAGGTGGTTCAGTTTGGGTATTGAATACTCGTCGAGGAAACTCTGAATTGGGCAAATGGATGGAACGTACCGAACGACACTCAGAATTACTTGGCGGGGCTGGGGATGCCTTGGAGTCAAGTGAAGAGGATAAGTGGTTAGTTCGCACATTGATTGATATGACTTTGAATGAGACTATTTCAGACAGTTTTACATTGAGTCAGAAAGTCATTAAAGAAATGAAAAAAGTGACTAGGATGCATAAGAAAGAGCCACAACATGCTTCGTTAGCTGTTTTGACAGCTCCTGATATTCCGTCCATTTTAGTCGAGGTGGGATTTATTTCAAATCCAACCGAGGAGAAAAATCTAAATTGGTCCAAACATCGCAGTAAATTGGCAGATTCTATACTTCGTGCAATTAAACTTTATTTTAGAGCTTATCCGCCAGATGGAAGTCTATGGGCAATGCAAAAGAATTCTGAATTACTCGAATACAAAGTAAAGTCAGGTGATTCGTTGTCTCGAATTGCTCGTCGCTATGACGTCAGTTTGGAAAGTTTAAAGAAAACCAATAACCTTTCATCAAATACTATCCGGATAGGTCAAGCTCTTAAAATACCGGTAGGGAACTAAGCTTTGTCTATACAAATTTTACCTCCGATCCTGGCTAATCAAATTGCAGCAGGAGAAGTTGTCGAAAGGCCGGCATCTATTGTCAAAGAGTGTGTTGAAAACAGTATCGATGCCGGTGCAACATTGATTGAAATTGTTATCGAAAAAGGCGGCCATAAGCGTATCGTCATCAAAGATAACGGTAAAGGGATCCCAAAAGATGAGTTGCAGCTAGCACTTGCACGACATGCCACGTCCAAGATCCGCGATATTGATGATCTTCAGCGCATTATGTCTTTGGGTTTTCGTGGTGAGGCATTAGCCAGTATCAGTTCGGTATCGCGCTTGCGTCTGTCATCCAAACCACAGGGACAAGAACAAGCATGGCTTGTATACAGCGAAGGTCGTGAACAAACTGTACGATTTGAGCCAGTTGCTCACCCCAAAGGTTCAACGGTTGATATTCAAGATTTATTTTACAACACACCAGCACGACGCAAATTTTTAAAAGCGGAAAAAACAGAATTTTCGCATATAGATGAGTTAATTAAACGCATTGCTTTGAGCAAACCAGAGATAGGCTTTAAATTAGTTCACAATCATAAAACAGTTCGTCATTTCCCCGCTGTAAAAGAAGTGGTGAGGCGGATTGATGGAGTGTGTGGTAAAACGTTTTCACAAGAATGTGTGGTACTAGATACAGCCTATGGCAATATTACCGTTCAGGCTTGGCTCACTAAACCATTACATCACCGTAGTACCAACGATTTACAGTATACTTTCGTGAATGGTCGGATGATGCGAGATAAGCTGATTAATCATGCTATTAAACAGGCTTATGAAGGGCTTATTTCACCTCAATCTTATCCTGGTTACGTGGTGTTTGTGCAAGTCCCCGCTGCTGAAGTTGATGTTAATGTGCATCCGGCCAAACATGAAGTCCGTTTCGTGCAAGCACGCACGGTACATGATTTTATTTACCAAGCAGTCAGTGACGCACTGCAAGCTGGGTTTACAGATGCGGCAACAATCAACTATGATCAAATTGAAGTTGACCATGATTATATTTCTCCCTTGCAAACTGTATCAGCCGCTGACAATACTAGTGCCGGCTCTAGTGTGTCGAGTTCAGGCTCATTAGAGGCTGGGTATAGCGGGAGTGGTCCAGCACAGCCATTTAATCGTTATCAAACAGAGCGACCAAGTGGAAAAGCCTTGGGTAATTATGCAGAATTATTGACAGACCCCCAAGGACAGGTGAATGAACCACAATCTTCGACTACCAATATTTTAGATGGCTGCGGTGTCGGACTTTTATTGCCTAGTGCAGATGTAATTTTTGCAACAACGCCACTAACTGTTTGTTCAGCAAACATTGTTGTGTATGAATTTTTAAAGCGTCAAGCTTCATCAAGTGAAACCGCTCAACCCTTGTTATTACCTGTTGCGCAAAGCTTACAAGAAAAAAGGTTAGGGAAACTACCTTGGAGTGAGTTATTAGAACAGCATTTTCTAGTCGAGGTGATACAACAAAAATGCATCATAAAAAAAGTACCTAGCTTGTTGCGTCAATTACCCTGGAACTTAATTTTACCTCAATGGTTGACTGTGTTGGCTGAAACACAGATGGACTCTACTAAATGGTCGGCTGACTACTTAGTACAAATCCTCGCTGAGTCTTGTGTGCAAAAGCCTACGATCTTAAACACTATCTTAGTTCAGATAAGTACATGGCTTGCACAAGATAAAGACTTTTCCAGTCAAGAGTTACACCGTCAGGCCAAACCGATTTCCTGGGAGTTCACAGATGAAAAATAAAACACCTGTACCAGGATATTCCGTTGCGAGTGTTGATAACCCAGCTGATGTTATTTTTTTAATGGGGCCAACTGCCTCTGGCAAGACCGCTCTGGCACTAGAATTGTCTCAGCACATTGATTGTGAAATTATTTCAGTAGATTCTGCATTGATTTATCAGGGTATGGATATTGGTACAGCCAAGCCAACCGCAGCTGAACAGGCAAAAGTACCGCATCATTTGATTGATATTATTGATCCCGCAGATAGTTACTCGGTTTCATCTTTTCGCAGAGACGCGGAGCAACTAATAGGTGAGATTATAGCTAGAGGGCGCACCCCGGTTTTAGCCGGTGGCACGATGATGTATTACAATGCCCTTATTAAAGGCTTATCAGCATTACCTGCTGCGAATGCTTGCGTGCGTGCTGATTTGGAAGAGCAAGCAGCACTCTTCGGCTGGACTGCCTTACATGATAAATTGAGCCAAGTTGATCCTGTCAGTGCTGAGCGTATTCACCCCAATGATCCTCAGCGTTTATTGCGTGCGTTAGAAGTGTTTGAAATTGCTGGTCGTTCCATGACTGACTTACAAGCAGAAAATTCTGGGCCTATACCTTATTCAATAGCACAGTTTGCGATCGCTCCAGACAATCGAGCAATTTTACATGAACGTATTGCGCAACGATTTCATTTGATGCTAGAGCAAGGTTTTTTAAGCGAAGCAGAGAGACTGTATTACAGAGGTGACTTGCACTTGGACATGCCATCTATGCGTTGTGTCGGTTATCGCCAAGCTTGGCTACATTTATCGGGTGACTATACTTATGATGAGATGGTTGAACGTGGCATCATTGCGACAAGGCAGTTAGCTAAACGTCAGCTGACTTGGTTGAGGGGGTGGGATAATGTAAATTGGCTAGAGACTTTTGCGACAAATAATTTTACTAAAGTCTTACAAATGACATAAGATATATATTATTTTCGGTATACATCTAAAAAATATTTATGTAAGCTGAAAGAGTGTTAGATATTCTTTCAAAAAAAATAAGAAATTTTAAGGAAACACCATGGCTAAAGGTCAGTCTCTCCAAGACCCATTTTTAAACGCACTTAGAAAAGAACGTATTCCAGTAGCCATATACCTAGTAAATGGTATCAAGTTGCAAGGGCAAGTCGAATCTTTTGATCAGTTTGTCATATTACTAAAGAACACAGTCAGTCAGATGGTGTATAAACATGCAATATCCACAGTAGTACCATCTAAGGCTATTCAAATGCCATCGCAAGGAGATGACGACGCTGCTGGTGAATAAACTAACACGCTCGGTTCTACTTTTGACGATTTTAATGCAGTACAACTCGCTTGTTTGACCGTTATGAAGCCGGTGAGCAGGCGATTCTTGTTCATGTTGACTTTGCAGATGCGTCAACCAATGAAGATATACATGAATTACAAATGCTGGTTTCATCAGCAGGCGTGAACGCATGTGAAATCATTACTACTTCCCGAGCTGCACCTCACGCGAAATATTTTTTAGGTAGCGGTAAAGCCGAAGAGATTGCTGCAGCTGTACAGGCGCATGAAGCCAATGTTGTGATTTTTAATCATGCCCTATCTCCATCTCAAGAGCGCAATTTGGAATCGTTATGTAAATGCCGAGTGTTAGACCGTACAGGGCTTATTTTAGATATATTTGCCCAAAGAGCCCGGACGCATGAAGGTAAACTGCAAGTCGAGTTAGCCCAATTACGTCACATTTCCACGCGTCTAATTCGCGGTTGGACCCACTTAGAAAGACAAAAAGGGGGCATCGGCCTTCGTGGTCCAGGCGAAACCCAGCTTGAAACCGATCGACGTTTACTGCGTGGTCGCATAAAAACGATTCTCAAACGCTTGGAAAAGGTTGCCAAACAACGCGAGCAAGGCCGTCGTTCCAGACAGCGCAATGAAATACCAACGGTATCTTTAGTGGGCTACACTAATGCGGGTAAGTCGACCTTATTTAATACCATTACAAATTCCAATGTATACGCAGCAGATCAATTGTTTGCAACGCTTGATCCTACTTTACGAAAAATCGACATAAAAGATGTTGGGCCTGCTATTTTGGCTGACACAGTTGGTTTCATCCGTCATTTACCGCATGATCTAGTAGCAGCCTTTAAAGCAACTTTACAAGAAACCCAAGAAGCTGATTTACTGATTCATGTAGTGGACTTTGCAGACGATCAAAACATCGATAATATGAAGCAAGTGAATGATGTGCTTGCAGAGATTGATGCGGATGAAATTCCCCAGTTAATAGTTTGTAACAAAATAGACAGAATGGAATCAGTTGAACCTCACATTGATACAGATGATGAAGGTAAGCCTTTGCGAGTATGGATTTCAGCTCAGGAAGGTCTAGGGATTGATTTATTACAAACTGCCCTCACTCAATGTTTAATGCAGTCGATGATGACTCAGACATTGCAAGTTCCGCCCGCAGACGGCAAACTAAGGGCAGTATTTCATGAATACGATTGTATTACGGAACAGTCTTACGATGAACAAGGTCAATGGATAGTAACAGTGCGCTTGCCAAGTAGTGACTGGTACCAGTTAGATAAGCGGTTAGATGGAGCTTTGAGCTTGTATTCAACAACTCTACCTAAACCACAGCATGAAGATGACTGGTAATTTTTTGTAGATAAAAATTCATAAACCTTTTTAACCAATTGTAACGTATAAATTTTTAAACTTATCGCAACGGAGATACAGTATGGCTTGGAATGAGCCGGGTGGCAATAATAACGACCCGTGGAAAAACAAAGGTGGCAACAACCAAGGTCCACCTGATTTGGACGATGTGTTCAAAAAATTATTTGGTAAATTTGGTGGCGCTGGGAACAGAAATAGTTCCGGTGGTTCATCTATAAATTTTGGCGGAATTGGAGTATCTCTTTTACTTGGTATTCTGGTAGTTGTTTGGGTCATTAGTGGTTTTTACACCATACGTGAGGCAGAGCGAGGTGTGGTTTTACGTTTTGGTGAATACAATAAGCTCGTTGATCCAGGCTTACAGTGGAAACCAACCTTTATCGATCAAGTGATTCCAATTGACGTTCAGACTATTCGTGATCAAGCTTCAGCAGGTTCTATGTTGACTGAAGATGAAAATGTAGTGCGTGTGCAGATGCAGATGCAGTACCGAGTCGTTGATCCAAAAAAATTCATCTTTGCAGTTGTGAACCCAGAACAAAGTTTATCGCAGGCCTTAGATTCTGCGATTCGTTACGTGGTAGGTCACTCTACTATGGATGCAGTATTAACTTCTGGTCGTGAAGTGACTCGTCAACGTGTTTGGGAAGAGTTACAAGGAATTATCGAGCCATACGACATGGGTGTATCGATTATCGATATGAACTTCAAGGACGCACGTCCGCCAGAAGAAGTAAAAGACGCATTCGATGATGCAATTGCAGCCCAAGAAGATGAGATTCGTTTTATTCGTGAAGCAGAAGCTTACGCTCGAGAAATTGAACCTCGTGCGCGTGGTCAAGTCAATCGTATGAACGAAGAAGCAATGGCATACAAGCAACGTGTTACTCTTGAAGCACAAGGTGAAGTATCACGCTTTACTGAGTTATTACCTCAATATGAAGCAGCGCCAGAAGTCACTCGTCAGCGTATTTACATCGAGACAATGGAAGAAGTTTTCTCAAATACCTCCAAGATTATGGTTGATAATCAAGGTGGTGGTAGCATGATGTACTTGCCATTGGATAAAATTATGGAGCGCCAAAGTACGAACAATTCTTCGTTACCCATGAACGCTACGCAAAATGCATTAGACGGTTTGCGTAATCAAGCAACCCCTAACCGCGATGTGAATACTAGTCCGTCTAGTATCCGTGGTGGCTCTTCAAGAACAGGGAGATAGATAATGAAAAATTTAGTTGGCGTCATTGTCGTCGCATTAGCTGTTTTACTATATGGCTCAGTGTTCTTTGTTCAAGAAGGTTCGCGAGCGATTATTATTCAGTTTGGTAAAGTCCAAAAAGACAGCGGTACCGAAAACACACGAGTTTTCGAGCCAGGTCTGCACTTCAAAATACCCTTCATTGATACCGTACGTGTGTTAGATGCACGTGTACAAACCTTAGATGATGCACCAGACCGTTTTGTTACGTCAGAGAAAAAAGATTTGATTGTTGATTCTTATGTTAAATGGCGTATTCAAGACTTTGAGCGTTACTTCCTTTCAACAGGTGGTAATACATTACAAGCTGAAGCGTTATTGAAGCAAAAAGTTAACAACGGCCTGCGCTCTGAGTTTGGTACACGTACTATTCCACAAATCGTTTCAGGTGAGCGTTCGGAATTAATGGATGAAGCTATGGAGCAAGCATCTGAAAGTTCTGACGAATTAGGTATCGAGATTGTTGATGTGCGTGTTAAACAAATCAACCTACCTTTAGAAGTATCTAACTCAATCTTCCAACGCATGCGTGCTGAGCGAGCTGCGGTGGCACGTGAGCATAGATCAGAAGGTCAAGAACAAGCTGATATCATCCGTGCTAACATCGATGCAAAAGTGACAGTTATGTTAGCTGACGCTGAGCGTAACGCGCGTCAATTACGTGGTACAGGTGATGCAGAAGCTGCTCAAATATATGCTGAAGCGTATTCACAAAATGCAGAGTTTTATAGTTTTCTAAGAAGTATGGACGCTTATAGAAGTAGCTTTAATTCAAAGCAGGACGTATTAATTGTTGAGCCAAATTCTGATTTCTTCAGATATTTGAATCAAACTAGCGGTATGCCAAGTAAGTAAAGTACTACTGTTTTTACTAACCCCTGCTAGCGTAAGCTATCAGGGGTTTTTTATTGCCTGTAGATTTGTGCTAAACTAGCAAGCCGATTTAGACCTATAGCGACCTATAAAGTCACAGGTCGATAGCATCTTCACCAACAATAATGATTATAAAATGGGATAGATAAATGGCTGATACACAATCTTTTGAGCAGCAAGCAAAACAAGGCTGGTTTGCACGTTTTCTGAATTCGGTTGAGTTCCTTGGTAACCTTTTGCCTCATCCTGTTACCTTATTCGCGATATTATCTATTCTTATTGTCTTTCTCAGTGGTGTATTGGGTTTTTTTGATATTGCAGTAGCTGACCCGCGCCCAGAAGGTGCTAAGGGTCGTGAAGCTGACGGTATGATTGAGGTCATTTCCTTAATGAGCGCTGACGGTTTACAACGTATTGTGACTGGTCTGGTGACGAATTTTACGGGATTTGCCCCTTTAGGCACCGTTTTAGTTGCATTATTGGGTGTTTCTGTTGCTGAACACTCAGGATTGTTGTCGACCATCTTACGTTCTTTGGTACTGAATGCACCACGCAAAATGGTAACGTTTATTGTTGTATTCGCCGGAATTATATCAAATACGGCCTCTGAGTTAGGTTACGTCGTATTAATTCCTTTAGCAGCTATGATTTTTCATTCTTTGGGGCGTCATCCTTTAGCAGGACTCGCAGCTGCATTTGCCGGTGTTTCAGCAGGTTATTCTGCCAATCTTTTACTCGGAACGATTGACCCACTATTAGCGGGTATTACTACGCCTGCTGCACAAATGATTGATCCATCTTATGTAGTCGGCCCAGAGGCAAATCATTTATTCATGATTGCGAGTACCTTTATTGTCGCTTTTATGGGTTACATGGTAACAGAATACATTGTAGAGCCACGCTTGGGTCAATATAACCCAGATGATGCGCCCGAGAAACTCGAGCAAGCAGAATTAGCGAAACCCAGTCCACTAGAGCGAAGAGGGATGCGTAATGCTGGATTAGTTTTCCTAGGTTTATGTGGCGTGCTGTCATTGACTATCGTTCCTGAGTGGGGGATTTTACGTCATCCGGAAACGAATTTAGTAACAGGATCTCCCTTTTTAAAAGGGATTGTTGCATTCATTTTTGTAACCTTTGCTATTCCAGGTTTTGTGTACGGTAAAACTGTTGGGACGATGAAAAGCGACCGTGATGTAATTGATGCTATGGCAAAAAGCATGAGTACTATGGGGCTGTATATTACCTTGGTATTTTTTGCCGCGCAGTTTGTCGCATTTTTCAAATGGACGAATTTGGGCACAGTGTTAGCCGTTAAAGGTGCTGCTGCAATTCAAGCTGTTGGTCTGGATGGCCCGGAGATTTTCATTCTATTCATTTTAATGTGTGGTTTAGTGAACTTGTCATTAGGTAGTGCTTCGGCTCAATGGGCAGTTACCGCACCAATCTTTGTTCCTATGTTAATGTTGGTTGGTTTTGCGCCGGAAGTGATTCAAACTGCATATCGCATTGGTGATTCAGTGACAAATGTTATATCACCAATGATGAGTTATTTTGGTTTGATTTTAGCTATGGCAGTCAAATACAAAAAAGATACCGGAATGGGGACAATGATCGCTATGATGTTGCCTTATTCGATGGTATTTATTGTAGGATGGACAATTCTTTTTTATGTCTGGGTCTTTTTACTTGATTTCCCTGTGGGTTGGGGGACACCAACATATTTCTCTATGGACCAATCCTAGTTTAAATAACACATTGAAACTGCGATACCACTAAATATAGTGCGACTTTTTATAGGCCAAAAATAAGCAGTATACGTATAAATGCGTAAATATGACTTAGGAAGTTTTAATGAAATACACCAAAAATTCAGTTTTTACACACCAACAACAAGATAAGATAGGTGTCTTAATTTCAAACTTAGGTACACCAGAGGCGCCGACCAAGCAAGCTTTAAAACCGTATCTAAAGCAGTTTCTGTCTGACCCTCGAGTAGTTGAAGTACCAAAATTGATATGGTGGTGCGTGCTAAATCTGATTATTTTGAATGTTCGCCCCAAAAAATCAGCAGAGGCTTATGCTACTGTATGGACAGAAGACGGCTCCCCTTTGTTAACCCATACCAAAAACCAAGCATCTGCTTTGCAAGCAAAATTTGATGCAGATGCACCAGGCCAGTATTTGGTTGGCTATGCCATGCGTTATGGTCAACCATCCGTTGAAAATGCCATGAATCAGCTGCTAGAGCAAGGTGCTCGAAAGGTTATTGTCCTTCCCTTATATCCACAATACTGTGCATCAACAACCGGTTCAACCTTTGACGCACTAGCACATGATTTTACCAGTCGTAGATGGTTGCCTGACTTGCGTTTTATCTCCCATTATCATGACAATCAGGAATATATCCGTTGTGTAGCAAATAGTATCCGCGCACACTGGGACAAGCATGGTAGAGCAGATAAATTAGTATTCTCTTACCATGGGATACCCAAACGCTACCTGTTAAATGGCGACCCTTATCATTGTGAGTGCCATAAAACCACGAGGCTTGTTGCGGAAATGTTGGAGTTATCTCAAGATGATTACATGACCACTTTCCAATCTCGCTTTGGTCGTGAAGAATGGTTGACGCCCTATACTGATGAGACACTCAAAGGTCTACCTGCTCAAGGCGTAAAGTCCCTGCAAGTTATTTGCCCAGGTTTTAGTTCTGATTGTTTAGAAACTATCGAAGAAATCGGGGAAGAAAACCGTGAGTATTTCGAAGAAAACGGTGGTGAGCGTTATGAGTATATCCCTTGTTTGAACTCTGATGCCGCGCACATAGATATGTTATACGGTTTACTCCAAGATAATTTAGGTGGCTGGGTAAGTGAACCAGATACCAATGTCCGTTACAGTGAAGCAAAAAAGCTGAATGCGCCTGTTTAGCGGAACTACTGAAAGAGTCGACTTTAATGCAAGTACCAAAAACACTTAGAGATGCCCAAGACATTGCCAATACTTTAGATACGGCTGTGAAAATTCCTTTCTTGGGTTTTCGTGTGGGTTTGGACTTTTTAATTGGCTTGATCCCAGGTGTGGGTGATGCGGTTGTGCTTTTATTATCATGGCGGATTGTTTATTTAGGCAAGAAGTTAGGCGCACCTAAACACGTGATTACTCAAATGGTGCGGAATTCTTTGGTGGATTTTGGTTTAGGTTGTATTCCACTAATTGGGGATATTGTCGATATTTTTTACAAGGCGAATCAAAAAAACGTCCGACTCTTAGAAATGTGGTGGATAACTGAGAATAAAGATGCTGTAGATGCTTATGCCCAAGAACAGTTTGCATTATGGGAGGCGGGACAAGCAATACAGAATAGAGAAGAAAAAAGCCCAACACAGCAAGCATTACATGCTGCTTTGAATGAAGACCACCAAGTCAAAGGCAACGATGTTTAAGGCGTCAAACGCCCATTAACAAGTAAAAAAACAAAAAGCAGGTGCAGATACACATATACCACGAACGACAGTATTTACTTTCACACTAGCGAAGTGATTAGCCATTAGTATGACGCTTTGTGCTCGGTACTTTAATTATTTGTCGAAATGGATTTTTCTTGAAGCATAGCAAGTGATACAACGCCTAGAGCAGCTTCAGAGGTGGCTTCCAAATCAACTTTTGGTGCTAAACCGACATCATAGGCTTGTTTCCATCGAGATACGCAAACACACCAGCGATCACCTGCTTTTAAACCGGGGAATTGGTAAGCAGGGTATGGCGTTATTAAATCATTGCCTAAACGTGCTTGCATCTGTAGAAATTCCTCTGTCACGATAGCGCATACTGAATGGTTACCAACGTCTTCACTGATCACTTGGCAGAAACCATCGCGCTGAAAGCCGGTTCCGGCACAGCACATTTTTAGTTCAGTACCCAAAACATTTTTTGTATTATTCACAGGTTATTCCCTAATATTTGGCTGATGTATCATTTGATGCTAAGTATATACTAGGTAGGGATAGCCATAAACAAAAGAGGGTCACAGGAAACTTTATTGCTGGTAAAACCGTAAACATAGATATCAAAAAAATATTTCTATTACCCCTTATTTAAATTGTGGTTATTCAGTAGTAATCGAGTTTTTCCAGATTGGGAACGTTGTCAAAATATCCATGTTTTGATGTATAAATCATTATTATCAGGAGCATACAGTTTGCTAGATAAAACAGAGTTAAGCGGGGCGATGAGTCGAACATTAGATCCTGAAGAGGTTGCAAAGTTTGATAGCTTGGCCAAACAATGGTGGGATCCACTTGGGAAGTACGGCCAAGCGATTGCATTTAACCATGCGCGTTTAGCCTATTTTACACAACAGATTGCCACGCACTATGACAGAGACTTAGCTTTTTTACCTAAGCCTACGGATAATTTATGGCGCTTATATGATTTAGGAACTGTGTTTTCTGGTTTGTCTATCCTGGATGTAGGCAGTGGCGGTGGTTTAGTTTCTGAACCGCTAGCGAATTTAGGTGCGGATGTGACGGGTATTGATGCAAGTGCAATGAGTATTGAAGTAGCTAAACGCCACGCACTTAACACCCAAACACATGTTCGTTATGAGCATGCTTTAGCGGCTAGTAAAGTTGCTGAAGGCGCTAAATATGATGTGGTGATTAACGCAGAAGTGGTTGAGCACGTGCGTGACCAAGCCCAGTTAATTAAAGAGTGCGCACAGTTAGTCAGACCTGGCGGTATGCTTATTTTAGCGACGCTTAATCGAACTATTTTATCTTATCTATTGGCTATTGTTGGCGCCGAGTATGTTATGCGTTATTTACCTATCGGGACGCATAGCTGGCGAAAATTTGTTAAACCTGAAGAGCTTGTTCAGTGGGCTGAGCCTGGTGGCTGTGTACTCAAAGAGCAGACCGGGATGCAGTACAACCCGATGAATAAGCTCTGGTCTTTTTCGCGGAAGATGAAAGTTAACTATGTAATGTGTTTTGTCAAACAGGAGCTACGTGATGAAGATATATGATACAAAGACAGCTCCAACACCACGAAGAGTTAGGATGTTTTTGGCTGAAAAAGGGATCGAAGTTGAGTATGTTCAAGTCGATATCGTAAAAGGTATGAATCTTACTCCTGAGATGCGTGCTAAAAACCCATTAGCAAAAGTACCTATATTAGAGCTTGATGATGGTACCTGTATTTCCGAAACATTAGCTATTTGTGAATATTTTGAGGCTTTCCAACCAGAACCAGCTTTAATGGGGAAAACTCCCTTACAAAAAGCGCAGATTATGCAATGGCAACAACGAGCAGAGTTGTATTTATTTTTGCAAGTAGGCATGTGTTTTCAGCATAGTACAGGATACTTTAAAGATCGTATGACGCCTGTTCCAGAATATGGCAAAGAGGCAGGTATTAATGCACAAAAATTTTTACATATGTTAGATAAACATCTAGCTGAACATACTTACTTGGCTGGGAATGAGTTTTCGATTGCAGATATCACCGCATTAGCTGCAATAGATTTTGCCCGAGTTGTCAACATTAGAATTCAACCAGAACAAGAGCACTTACAACGCTGGTATGATTTACTCCAAGAGCGAGAGAGTGTTAAAGCATAAATATCTTTGATAAATTTCTTTTTTGTTATTAAGTTGTTAATTATTTGTAAATCCACTATGATGAAATTGACCCATTACACAATAAGGATAGTTATGGAATCTCTCAAAGTTCAAGATTACATGAATAAGCGCCCAGTGAAATTCTCGCCGCAGATGCCCATAGCACAAGCTGTTGAAGCTTTATTGGCAAGTCAGCAATCTGGAGGTCCGGTAATTGATGCAGCAGGTAACTTGATAGGTTTTCTATCTGAACAAGATTGTTTAAAACAAATGCTCGATTCTACGTATTATCGCGAGCAAATTGCGCATGTTGAAGATGTTATGGTGACTGAAGTGACCCCAGTCAGTCCCAACGATTCGATTTTAGAGTTAACAGCTCGGTTTGTGAAAGATGGTTATAAGATGTATCCGGTTATTGATGATAGTAGTTGCTTGATTGGTGTGATAAACCGTTCTGATGTTTTATATGCGATCGACGTGCACCTGAAAGATGAATATAAACGAACAGCATAAACAGTTCATTAATCACTTTTAGAGACAGTTTTAAAGGTTTACTGGTCTTCCCTCAGAAAAGCCTTTTTATAAAATTATAACTGCTGGATAATTCATTTTATCTGGTGCGTTTTCTTAAATACAGGTAATGTATCGGCTTCCACTGCGGGTTTGTCCCAACGGATCCGGTGAATTCTCGGAAAACGCAACGCTACTCCGGACTTGTGTCTTTTTGAGGTATGGGCTGCGTCAAAAGCCACCTCAAATACCAGTGTTTTATTAACTTCTTTGACCGGCCCAAAACGACCTATCGTGTTCTTACGGACCCACTTGTCTAATTCCTTTAACTCAGCATCAGTGAACCCAGAATATGCTTTACCAATGGGTAACAATTTAGGTAATTCATTAGCCTGCTGTGTTGTGTTGATATTTTCACTAGGGGAGTTTTCCCAGAGTCCAAAAGTGAAATCTGAATAAAATGATGAACGTTTACCATGCCCCCGTTGTGCATACATAATCACGGCATCGACTAATTGAGCATTACGTTTGTATTTAAACCACACCCCTTTAGGCCTGCCCGGTGTATAAGGACTTTCTTTGTGTTTGAGCATTAAGCCTTCAGTATATCCTGATGGGTCACTACAAGCTTCGGTTCTCAATTGGTCTAACTCTGCTGTATTGTGAACATTAAAATCTTCTGAGAATAAGGTATTTGGAGATTCACAACACTGCATAGTCGCACGCAAATACTGCTTGCGTTTAATTAGGGATAAATGACAAATATTTATGATGGGCTGTCCTAGATTAGGACTTGAAATAGTATTCACCGTTTTATTTGTAACAACATCAACCGACTTATCTTTGTTAACGTTATCAGCTTCGATAATCGTATTTGTTTGGCTCTGTATTGGGTCACTAAGAAGGACATTTGACTGTTCATCTGTAGTAGAGAAAACAATATCTTCAGGCACAAACAGGGCATCATATAACACCAGCCCACAAGGATATTCAGTTTGCAGTTTTTTACTGGGCTTTTTCTTATTCAGCCGTTGTTGTAAATCGTTAAAAGAGCCAATGACGCCCTCGCGCATTGCCAAGAGTTCACCGTCATAGACACCCGGTAAATTAAAATTTGCTAAGACATCGGGAAAGGAATGACTGATATCATCCCCTGTCCTCGAAAATAGCGCTTTTTCAGTACCTTTCACTACAATTTGTACCCTAATGCCGTCATACTTAAATTCAGCTAAATAATCGGTATAAGTAATCTTTTCTTTGTCTTCTTCTTGTAAAGGGTGTGCTAGTAAAACAGGGTGAAAGACCACTTTCTCAGAAATATCAGGTTTAGGCCCTGAATTTTCCAGCCAAAGCAGTAAGTCCGTATAGGGTGGGGTAAGACCATGCCAGAGGTTTTCAATATCATTGATGGTGACAGTGGCTTGTTGGCTTTGGCCATACTCGGCTAGGATCTGTTTTAAGCGTCGAGCCGATAAGCCAACTCGTAAGCCGCCAGTCCCCAGTTTCAACAAAGTCCAACGCAGGCTGGGGGAGAAGTTATTGAGCAGATATATCAACTGAGTTTCAATTTCTGACTTTCTTGCTGTTTGTATAAAAGCAACAAACTCGCTGAGTGTAGGCATAACAAAATCAGGGTCAGGCTTATTTGGCCAGAGATGTGCCACGGTTTCACTCATCTCTCCTACATAGTCGTAAGACAAGGCAAAAAGCACGGGATCAACTCGTTCCAAGATCAATTTTTTGACCGTGTTACGCTTGTAGTGGGTGAACTGTAACTCACCAGCTAAAGCTGCGATAGCCCAGCCTCGCTCAGGATCAGGAGTGTTGGCTAGGTATTCGCGTAACAACACACTTTTAGCGTTATTGGATGAAGTGAAATACAAGGCATCAAATAATTCACTTAGCTTATTCATCGTCATACCCCACTAAGCGTAAGGCTCTGGCGATATACCCCATTTTCTGAGCTTGATGCATGAGCGCATCCTCACGCCCATGAGTGACCCAAACTTCTTGAGGATTTACTTCTGCAATACTCTCTAAAAGTTCTTTCCAGTCACAATGATCAGAAATCATCAACGGTAGTTCGGCGCCTTTTTGTTTGGTTCGTGCACGTATTTGCATCCAGCCTGAAGCCATACATGTCAGTACATTGGGTAGTTTACGCGACCACCTATCGGTGAGTGCAGAAGGCGGTGCCAATACTACTTCTCCGGCTAAAGTAGTAAGATCTACAACGTTATTAACGGCTATGCATTCACCAAAATCAAAACCAAATGTTTGATATAAATTTACCAGCTTAAGCATGGCTCCGTGCAGGTAAATTGGTTTAGTGTATCCAGCCTCGCGCAGTCCTAGTAAAACCCGCTGACATTTGCCCAAAGCATATACCCCTATAAGATGAGTCCGCTCAGGGAAACGTTTAAGGGAGCTCAATAATTTCTGTATTTCATGTTGGATAGGGGGATGTTGAAATACCGGGAGCCCAAAAGTAGCTTCGGTGATAAATACATCACAAGGGATAGCCTCAAAGGGTTCACAGCTCGGGTCGGGTGTTCTTTTGTAATCACCAGTCATTACCAAGCGCGCACCACGATATTCGAGTAACACCTGAGCAGAACCTAAGATATGTCCTGCCGGATAAAATGTCATAAACACGGGTTCAGTGCCGGGGAGTTGGATCCGTTCACCAAACTCAATATGATGTTGGGCTGGACTGTGCTGTTCACCATAACGCACGCGCATAATCGCCATCGTAGCAGGAGTTGCCCATACATTTTCATGACCTGCTCTAGCATGATCGGCATGGCCATGGGTAATAATCGCGTTTTCTACAGTTTGCCATGGGTCAATATAAGTATCGGCAGGAATACAGTACAAACCAGCCTCTCGCACCTGAATCCATTGCTCAGGATGGTTGTCTGCTGTGAGAAGTCTTTTTTGATATGTTTTAGCTAGATGTTGTAACAAGGGAACTGCCTACTTTAAATATTATTTTTGTTACGTTTTAAGCAAGTGTTACGATCTGTTTTTACCAAGATTTAAAGCAGCTGGTCGATCTTGTTATGGTGTTAAACGTATCTATTTAATCAGCAATTTCATTGGAAACAACCGTGTCTTTAAACTGTTTACCGAAACCGTTTCAGCAATGGTTTACTCAGCAAAACTGGCAGTTACGTGACTACCAAGCAGATATGTTGGCGTTTGCACAAGCTAAGCAGTCGACTTTGTTGATTGCCCCAACGGGAGCAGGTAAAACATTATCTGGATTTTTACCGTCTTTGGTTGATTTATATGAGCATCCATTACAGGGTTTGCATACTTTGTACATTTCGCCATTAAAAGCGCTGACGCATGATATACAGCGTAACTTAGTGGTGCCGGTCGAAGAGATGGGACTGAATATTACGATTGAGACCAGAACCGGTGATACACCTGCACATAAGCGCACTCGACAACGCAAAAAGCCACCCAATATTTTATTGACGACTCCCGAATCTTTGATGTTGCTTTTATCCTATGCGGATGCCGATAAAATGTTTGGTAAATTACGCACGGTTATCATTGATGAGGCGCACAGTATCGCACCGACAAAACGCGGTGATTTTACCTCCTTAGCACTCGCGCGTTTAGCGTCAATAAAGCCCGATTTTATGCGTATTGGCTTATCCGCGACAGTGGCCGATCCCGCTTTACTGGCAGCTTGGTTAGGTCCTACAGGTGAACCCGCCCAAGTGCATATTTGTGAACAATTAACCAAGCCGACGGTCGAATTATTGGAAACAGAAGCTCATATTCCCTTTGGTGGACATATGGCGACGTACGCCATTGATGATATTTATGCCAAGATCCAAACGGCCAATACCTCGTTGATTTTTGTGAACACGCGGGCTCAGGCAGAGCTTATTTTCCAAAACCTTTGGGAAAAGAATACCTTGGGTTTGCCTATTGCGATTTATCACGGCGCGTTGAGTCGAGAGCAACGTCATAAAACTGAGAATATGATGGCGCAGGGTTTAATCAGGGCAGTGGTATCAACGTCTGCATTAGAGCTAGGTATCGATTGGGGCAATGTTGATTTAGTCTTGCAGGTGGGAGCGCCCAAAGGTGTCAGTCGTTTATTACAAAGAATAGGGCGCTCTAATCACACCTTAGACACGCCTAGTCAAGCCATGTTGGTTCCGGGAAATCGTTTTGAAGCGTTGGAAGCTTTAAGTGCGATGCATGCGATTGACCAAGGGCAGATGGATGCCGAACCGATCTATCCTGGTGCACTGGATATCTTGCCGCAATTTATAGTGAATTGTGTCTGTGCTAAACCTGCTTTGCCTGATGAAATCTATGAGATTTGTTTATTAGCCGCACCTTATTCAGGTTTGGAAAAAGAGGTGTTTAAACAGCTTTGGCAGTTTACGATTGATGGCGGATATACCCTGAGTCACTATGATCGTTTTCATCGTTTAGTGATTAATGACGCTGGGTTGTATGAGCCAGCTAACCGTCGAGTGACTATGCGTCATCGCCAAAATATTGGGGTGATAGTGGAAGCGGGGCGCTTGAAAGTAAAACGTCTACGACGCGCACATTCAGGCAAGATTGTCGGGGAAATTGAAGAATATTTTGCTCAGCAACTCGTGCCAGGAGATACCTTCCTGTTTGCTGGTGAGGTGTTAAAATTCGACGGTATCAAGGATATGTGCGTAGAAGCGTACCCGGCTAAAGCGAAAGAGCCTAAAATCCCGAGTTTTGTCGGCGGTAATATGCCATTATCGAGCTTTTTAGCTGATGCAGTACGTCAATTGTTAAACGAGCCGAAGCGTTGGGTCGGTTTACCTGAGCAAGTTAGAGAATGGTTGGAATGTCAGCGTGATTTTTCACATATTCCTTCCCCTAAACGGGTGATGATCGAACATTTTCCATATCGTCAAGCACAGTATTCACTGATTTATACATTTGAAGGACGCAGTGCCAACCAGACCTTGGGTATGCTCATCACTAAGCGTATGGAAAAGTTAGGGTTACAACCTTTGAGCTTTAGTATTACCGATTATGGTTTATCTATTTGTTCGCTCAAAGTGATTAGTGAGCAACAAATGCTAGCTCTGTTTCATCCAGATATCTTAGGTGATGAATTAGAAGATTGGATGCTTTCATCACCGATGTTAAAGCGCTCTTTTCGACATGTTGCTATGGTCAGTGGTTTGACAGAGCAAACTTACCATGGCACACGCAAAACCATGAAACAAGTCACATTCTCTACTGATCTCATCTATGATACATTAAGGGAGCACGACCCTGATCACATATTACTAAAAGTGACTCGTGAAGATGCAGAGCGAGAATTACTAGATTTACAACGGCTTGCCGGCCTGTTGATTCGGTACGTTGATAAAATTGATTTTGTAGATTTACCTAAGGCGTCACCAATGGCGATTCCGATAGTGCTGAATGTACGTAGTGAGGTGATTAAAGGTACTGGACAGCAAGCATTATTGGAGCAAGCGAGCTTGTATGATGAAGCGCAGACGATGATGGCAGAGGTTAGGGAACTGTTGAGTGGTAATTAGCATTGGTTGAGTGGTCAAATGTTCATGTTGCGTCTTATGTCTTGGCAGGCCCTTAATTACTTAGTACCATTTTCTTTTTTATTATGTCGGTAGTTTTACAAGTTGTTTTATACTGCTGATTGATTCTACACAAAGGTTTTGCTATTTAAATGCATTCTACTCCTCAACTTAGAAACGAAACTCCGGGCAAAATTGAAACCAAAATCTCTGCTCAACAAGCAACACCGTTTCGTTATGCTGGACAGATTTGGATCGCAGATGCCAGTGGTGGTTTATTTTGGCCGAAGCATAAAATATTGATTGTTTCGGACTGCCATTTTGAAAAGGGCAGTTTTTTAAAGCAATTTGCTAACCCGATACCCACATACGACACCATTACTACGATTAGTCACATTGCAGAATTAATGATTTGCTACGAACCGGAACATATAATATGTCTAGGTGATAGTTTTCATGACCTCAATGCCGGTCAACGTATGTTAACCAAAGATATTTGTGCTTTGCAGGGACTTATTGCACAGGCGCCTCAATGGACATGGATTTTAGGTAATCACGACCCTGATATCCCGTGGCAGTTTGGTGGGGCAAGGCAGCATCATTTGGTCCTTGATGATATTATGTTGGCTCATGAACCAGAGTCCCCAGAGGTCTTACATGCAGCAGGTGCGCAATTTCAAATCATTGGACATTTTCACCCCAAAATGAGTGTGACAATCAAACGACACTCTATGTATGGAAAATGTTTTGTACATGATGAAGTCACTTTGATTATGCCTGGCATCGGGGCATTCACAGGTGGTTTAGACGTCCACGAAGCTGCCTTGGATCGTGTCGTAGTAAAATCTTCGCGTAAGTATGTTTTGACCTATCAAAATAAAATATACGCACTGTAAAATGTTAGAGCTAGACTAGCACCAGTAACTAAACACAATACTCTGGTAACTGATTAATCACGCCAGCGTTTGCTAATGTCGTCATACGCATCTATTCTACGGTCTCTAAAATAAGGCCAAATGCGTTTGATGTTTTCAGTTCTATTTAAATCAACCTCGACTAATAGGTTTTCAGCTTGGTCGGTGCTGGCTTCAGCAAGTAATTCACCTTGGGGACCGGCTATAAAACTGGTACCCCAGAAATCAATACCACTGTCATCCTCAGGTGACTGCTCAAAACCAGTCCGATTAGCTACCACTACAGGGACTGAATTGGCCACTGCATGACCGCGTTGAATAATTTGCCATGCATCACGCTGTCTAGCTTGTTCATCTGGGGTATCGTTTTTATCCCAACCAATAGCGGTGGGATAAAATAAGATATCCGCACCTGCCATTGCCATGAGGCGTGCAGCTTCTGGGTACCATTGATCCCAACATACCAAAACACCCAATTTACCTATAGACGTTGCAATAGGAGTAAACCCTAAATCTCCTGGCGTAAAATAGAATTTTTCATAAAAACCAGGATCATCCGGGATGTGCATTTTGCGATAGGTACCCGCAATTTCAGCGCTACAATCATAAACGACGGCGGTATTGTGATATAAACCTGAGGCGCGCTTTTCGAACATACTGGTAATCAATACAATATTGAGCTCAGCCGCTAAGTTACCAAAAAATGCATGACCGTCACCTTCTAGTGGTTCAGCCAAATCAAACACATCGACATCTTCTGTCTGACAAAAATACAAGGTGGAGTGGAGCTCTTGAAGTAGGATACATTGCGCACCTTGGGTTGCTAACGCTTTAATTTGCTGGGCTGATTCTAACCAGTTCTTAAGCTTGTTATTGCCAGAAATTGCTTGTTGGACAACACCAATTTTTACCGTTTTATTCACGCTAGAACTCCTTTAGGAATTTGCATAGTAATACAATGTAAGCTGCCATATTGTTGAATAAGGACGCTACAATCTATGGGCACAATAGTATAGTCAGGATATGCTTGTGCTAGAACAGCTAATGCTTCAGCATCTTCTGGTTGCTGATATATAGGGGCTAAAATAGCTCCATTGAGAATTAAAAAATTAGCATAAGATGCTGGTAAACGTTCACCTTCAGCTGAAAAGATTTCAGGCAGAGGCAGAGCAAATAAGGTGTGTTCAGGCAAGTGATGTTGTAACTCAGCACCTAGAGCATGTAAACCACTAAAATGCGGATCAGTGGGGCGATTTTCACAACCTTGATAGACCACGCCTTGGTTAGGCGTAAATCTAGCTAATGTATCAATATGTCCATCAGTATCATCCCCTGCTAGATGCCCATGTTCTAAAATAATTGTTTGCTTTGCACCTAAAGTATCTGCAAATAGGGAACGATATTCTTCCAGTGTCATTTCGCCATTGCGTTTTGGGTTGGTCAAGCACAGTTGTGTCGAAAGCAAAATGCCATCAGCGTCTATTTCTAGCGCACCACCTTCGACAACTGCTAACTCACTAAAAAGTGGGACTTGGAGTTGATCAGCCAGATATTTTATATTCACTTGGTTGTCTAGTTCGGCGTTAAACTTTTGCCCCCAACCATTGAATTGAAACTCTAAAGCACGCAGTTCTGAGCCATCAGATGTAGTTAAAAAACCATAGTCTCTGACCCACGTATCATTGAATTTGGCGGGGATGAAGACAACGTTTCCATGCTCGGCAAAAAGGGTTTGAACAGCATCTAGTTGAGCGTAATCAACTAGCAACAAAACTCGTGCATTTTGTTCTAATATAGCAAAGATAAGCTGTTGATAAGTGGCATGGGCTGCGCTTAGCCATGGCGCCCAATCTGTATTTGCATGTGGCCAAGCCAACAGGACTGCTTCTTGTTCAACCCATTCGGGTAATAATCTATGCATGTGCAAAAGCCTTCATTATTTCAGGTGACGACCACCGTCGAGATGCATAGTTTGACCTGTAACAAAGTCGCTGGCAAACAAAAACTGCATCGCTTTAACTGCTTCTCCTGCGCCAGGACAAATCTCTAGCAATGATTTTTTCAGGGCTTTAGCTTTATATGCGTCTGAGTCATGATCATTGAACATCAATAAAGCAGGGGCAATCGAGTTTACTTTTACCTGAGGCGCGAGTAAGGCGCTAAAAGACAAAGTGAGGTTGTGTAAAGCCGCCTTACTCGCTGCATAGGCAATGTGTTTTTTACTACCTTTGACTTGGACATAATCAGTCATGTGAAGAATATCAGCGACGCTTTCATGTTTAAGTAATAAGTCCTGCAGGCCTAAATTAATTTGATAAGGAGCACTGACATGTACTTGCATCATTTTTGCTAGTAAACCTGCGTAGTCAGAATTATCTGATTCTTGATCCCAATCTGAGGCATTGTGAATAATGGCTCTAAGTGCTGTGTGTTTTTGCTTAACGGTGTTAATTAAATCTGTAATGGCGTCATTGTCTGCGAAGTCACACTGCAACACTTCTGCACTTTTTGCTGCTAGAGCTGCGACACTGGGTTTTTCAGTACGATAAGTAATGATGACAGGATTACCTTGTTCGAGTAATGCTTCTGCCATTGCTAGACCAAGCCTTTGTGCACCACCAGTGATTAAAACGGGAGACATAGAAACCTCATTGTATTGGAGTAAAGTGTAAAAATAGGTGAATTTGTGTATAATTCGCTACTATTAAAATACTATATAGACAAAATCATTGGCAATATAGATTATTCTCGTTATTTTTAATCCGATAATGGGGTTTCACTCGTATAAACACCAAATTGAATGATGGATTGACTTATGATAGCAAACGAAGCACGAGTAATTGGAGACATTGAGCCTGCAATTACTAAAGAAGCTGCGCTCGTACGTACTGCCCTCATTGAGCAAGGACTTGAGACGCCTATGGTGGAGAATGGTCTTTCTGATGAAGAAAAGCGTCAGCGTATCAAAACAGCCATGACTGATGTGATGGAAGCATTGGGTCTTGACCTAGCTGATGATAGCCTTTGTGACACTCCACGTCGTATCGCGAAAATGTACGTAGATGAAATTTTCTCGGGCTTGGATTACCGCAAGTTTCCGAAAATCACTCAAATCGAAAACAAGATGAAAATTGAGCAACCCGTACAAGTGACTGATATCAGTTTAACGAGTACTTGTGAGCATCATTTTGTAACAATTGATGGAACAGCTAGTGTGGCATATATTCCCAAGCATACCGTGATTGGTTTATCTAAAATTAATCGTCTGGTTGCATTTTTTGCCCAACGCCCACAGGTCCAAGAGCGTCTAACTCAGCAGGTGATGGTTGCATTACAAGCTTTGACGGGGACAGAAGATGTTGCGGTTAGCATAAACGCGGCACATTACTGTGTGAAAGCTCGCGGTATTAGAGACAGTCAGTCTTATACCAAAACATCTTCTTTAGGTGGGGTATTTAACACCAACGCCGATATGCGCAAAGAGTTTTTTACTGCGTAAACTATTTTGTTAGAGTGTAAATAAGGCCGGTTTAACAGCGATGTTAGCCCGGCTTTTTTATTGATAAAGAAATATCTCATGTTGAAATTAATGTGTTTAGTTCTTGCACTTACATTGCTCAGTGCCTACACATCAGTACCTGAAAATATCACACCCGTGACAGGTTTTGAAAAAGCACGTTATCTCGGTAAATGGCATGAAATTGCGCTTTGGACCATTTTATGCGAGTTATGTGATTGCTGAGTTGGATGAAGAATACCAATATGCTTTGGTCACAGGTCCTGATACGGATTATTTGTGGATCCTAGAGAGAACGTACCTTGTGAAAAGTCTCTTGTAGCATATTGGCACAAGGGAAAAATATAGAGCAGGTAATTGAAATAAAAAAGTGAAATAAAATGGCAATAATTCGGTCTTATGATTAACATTAGGCAAGTTTAGCAAACGGGCTTATTCTATTTTATATGATTAGCATCTGCTAATACCGATTATCAAGGGATAATAATGTTATCAAGCCATCAGGAAGTGCTGACTCAAGCCTTAGCATTGCTCAGCAACATTTCCAAAGAGGATTATGTTGAGATTCGCGAACCATTCTTCGGCAGTAGTATTGGGCAACATTTCAGACATGTTTTAGATCATTTTACGGCCTTGCAGTCAGGGTATGAGCAAAAACTCGTGAATTACAATGTGCGGCACCGTCATTCGCAAATAGAACAGTTTCCAGAGTTAGCACAAGTCCAGTTTACAGCGTTACAAAATTGGTTGGGAAACCTGGTAGAGGACGATTTAGAAACATCATTTGTGGTAGAGTCAGAAATATCTTTCAGTCACAAGCATTCCGTTACTGTTACCTCTAATCTAGCCCGAGAGCTCTTGTTCATTACCTCACATGCTGTACATCATTACGCAATGATTAAAGTCATTCGTTTGCTACAAAATGCAGATGTACCAAGAGATTTTGGTTTTGCCCCTGCTACGCTAACTTATATGAACCATTCTGAGGGTTGATTGGTAATTGGATTCACTGCGCATAAATGAGTTTTGTACAATGATGGAAAAAACCTAGAGTTTGATTGTTTACAGTGGCCGCGAGAGTATTCATTGACGATTAGTCTGAGCCTTGGCTAGAGAGGCAACTAAGTAAAATCAGAACATAACACTAAATAAAGCTTATTTTTAAGCACCAATTTTTTAAAACAGTGATAAAATACCCACTTTTAGTAAGTGATTTATTATATGTCAATTGAAAAACACCTTGCCGAACGTGCCGGCTCTGTCTGTGAGGCTTGTGCCGCTACAGATAACTTAACTCCTCACACCCTCGATTACTCACCAGATACTACGGCTAATTGCGCAGTTTTATTATGTAAAACATGTTTAGACCAAGTGGAAGGTGAAGTCGACATAGATATGAACCATTGGCGTTGTCTAGGTGACAGTATGTGGTCACAGGTTCCTGCAGTACAGGTGTTTATTTATCGTATGCTAGGGCGCTTGAGTACTGAGAGTTGGGCGCAAGATTTGGCCGATATGATGTATTTAGAAGATGATGTCAGAAAATGGGCTGAATCAGGTATGATTGAAAACGATGAGCCGACATTAGATATCAATGGCGTAGCCTTAAAGGCTGGTGATAACGTAAACATCGTTAAAGATCTTGACGTGAAGGGGGCGGGTTTTACAGCGAAGCGCGGCACTCCGGTTCGTAATATTGGTTTATGTGACAATCCATTGCATATTGAAGGGCGGGTAAATGGGCAACGTATCGTAATTATTGCTGCTTATACAAAAAAAATGTGATTTATTCATATTGTTCCTCAGTGACTGAGTCAGCCGGTGGTTTATGTAGCTTAATCAATAAAGCCACATAATACAATGAGTCACTCAAATCCATGAATGATTTGAAGAATCAATTTGAAGCTTTGGGTTTAGATATTGGCATGATTAGCTCCTATGTCGCCGAAGCTAAACAGATGCTAAGTGAGGCATTTGCCCAATATATTTGATTCCAACAAAGGCAATATCATACTTTTTAAATTTATATTACTGAGCCAAGTAATTTAACAGCCAATCTGAGAGTAATATTGCAATAAAAATAGCGCCAATATGGGCACCAAACGATTGTAAAAATTGTTTGGTGTTTTTTATTGGATATGAGCTAAATAATGAGACACCTAATATCTTTTTCCCGATGTAAATAATCGGGATAAAAAACAAGAAGAAGACGACTATTTGCAAAATGAAAAATCCTTTTATAGAAAAAATTAATGATCATTGAGGTGTTTAGTAAAAGAAATCATTTATTGAAGGCTAGCCTGCACATCACCAAGTAAATTTATTGTAGCACCTGAAGCAATACCACCATTACGAATTCCAGTAATTGGACTAAATGTACCTACTACTGCACCTGCAAAACTTCCTTTTAAAATGTCCCAACCATCAGCATTTGGATTTGCTAATATTGAGCCATAAAATCCACCGACAGCTCCACCAACAGCCCCAGCAACGTTTGCCCAAATCCCTCCAGTGACCTCTAGTTCTTCATCTATAGTTAATTTTTGCATAGTAAATACCTCAAGGGTTTATAAAAACAGGTTGAAATGAAATATTAGTGCATTGTATTGAGTTATGTAACTGTACGAAGGAAGAGCTAGTTTAAAATGAGTCTTGTAGACAGTGTATATTGCTAAAATATCTTTATAGTATTTTTCCTAAAAAACGCTTTTGTTGTCTTGGTGAGGTTTTACGTAAATCAACACTCAGCAATAGACCTGGTGTATGGTTAAAACTGTGGTCTATTCCCAAGGCATGAAAATTAGCTCCTAACTTTTGGTACTGCTTGGCAAGTACAGGGATATCTTTGCCGTCTTCTTCTAAGGTCTGTAAAAACGTGCTAACGACATCAGTTAAACCATATCGGTTATGATAAGCCTGAATTTGTGATGGCAAAGACAGGTCAAAAGCGTGGTGTGGCTGAACATTTTCAGGGGCGTTGACCATTCCATGCTCGATGATACTGACACTCTGTGGGCGATATAACTTACTAATTGATACCGTACCATACAGGACTCGGTATTGTGGGAAACGCATGATAAATTCACCAATCCCTCGCCATAACATGAATAAACCCTGAGGGGAGCGTTGAAATTCAGGGATTAAAAACGAGCGCCCCATTTCCAAGCAAGGTTCTTGCTGGTTGATAAAAGCAGTACCAAACTTAAACATCTTATTTAGATAGAGTCCATCTAGTCCTTTATCTTTTTGTAATACATCGGTGCGTCCCATACGATAAGCACCGATAATTTGTTCGCTAGGTTTGTGCCAAACAAAAAGGTGCGTGTAAGTTGCATCAAAATGATCTGTATCTATTGGTTCGCCACTGCCCTCGTTGTGCATTCGAAATACCCGTTCACGTAACATCGCTATTTCATCCACCACCTTGGGTGTTTGTGCCTGCATAGACCAGTAGACAGTGAAATCAGATTGTTCAATGAGGCATTGCTCATGTGGAAGGTTATTCAATTCTTGCAATAATTCTTCAGTAGATTTTGGGGCTGCTAAAGGTTTGTGTTCAACGTGAGTATTTTCGGGCCACACATAGTCCCAACGACTATCTACCGCATAAGCTAGAGATCGCGCCAATGCTGCACCTTGTTCCGCGGGCAAATTAGCTGGCAGTCTAATGGCATTTCCTGCATCTAGGGGGATGCTGGTAGCGCGTTTTGCCAATAGCTCACGTCCGAGTAAAAGCATTCTTAAACGAAAATATATCCGGCCCAAGGTATAAAAATAAGGACGATTAAACCCTTGCACAAAAACTGGCAAAATCGGTGCTGAATATTTTTGTCCTAGTGTATAGACCATTTTATTCCAATCGTGGTCGAGAATTTCAGCGAATTCAGGTTGATAGTAGGAAACACGTCCAGCAGGAAATATTAACAGGGCCTTTTGGTCAGCTACATGTCGCATAGCTTGACGTAATGATGGTGCGTTTTTTGGATCGTTTGGTGACAAAGGGTTGGTAAAAATAAAATAGTCTTGTAGTTCAGGAAATATCGCTAAGGCTTTATTTACAAACACTTTTAGGTCGGGACGTTTTTGACTGATGAGTTGTGCTAAAAGTACGCCTTCGATACCGCCAAAAGGGTGGTTACAGGCAATAATGATGGGACCTGTTGCAGGAATTTTTGCCAATAAAGCCTCGTGTTTTACTGCTGTGATTTGTTGTATATCGAGCAGTGCTGCAGCAAAATCCGCTTTATCTAGACCCGCGAGCTGATGTGTTTGATAAAGCTTATCCATTTGCTTTATGCCCATGACGCGATCAAGCAAAGCGCATAATAAACGCTTTGCTAAAGTGGGTTTAGTAACCAAATTTATAGCAGCAATTCGAGCACTAGGAGCTGGTGTCATTGTTGACAATCCTTTAATAAACACAGTAGCTTATTAAGTTAAGCCTACCTCATAATAGACAGGAACTCTGCTATTTTTATCCTAGTGATATGATATTTTTCGGAACCAGCATAAAAAGTTATACAGTTTCACAATGTTATTCTCTACCACAAAGGCAGCTTAAAGATTTTCTTTTCAGTATGTTTAAAAGTTACAAAAAAGTTTATACAGGGCTATCTGGTAACATGGTCGTTCCACTTGTCTGTTATTAAAGAAACTGACTACTAAGCAAAAATCAGGCATAATATTGATGGTTTGTTTGATTAGATAAGGTTTACAATGCAAGATATTACAATTATCCGCCCCGATGACTGGCACTTACATTTTCGCGATGGCGCAATGCTTGCAGAAACAGTTCCTGCAACAGCCCGTTGTTTCCGTCGTGCTATCGTTATGCCTAACCTTGTCCCGCCAGTAACAAATAAAACAGAAGCGATGGCCTATAAATCGCGGATCATGACTGCTGCCAAAGATTACCCAGATTTTGAACCACTCATCACCCTGTATCTTACCAATACTACTACGCCTGCGGATATCCGAGAAGCAAAAGACGCTGGTATTGTTGCGAGTAAGCTTTACCCAGCAGGTGCAACCACAAATTCTGATGCTGCTGTTAAAGGTATTAAAGCTTTATATCCAGTGTTTGCTGAGATGGAAAAAGTCGGCATGTTACTGCTTATCCATGGTGAAGTGACAGAAAGTCATATTGATATTTTTGACCGCGAAGCAGAATTCATTGAACAGCACTTACGTCAAATTGTTGCAGATTTTCCTGGCTTAAAAGTCGTTTTTGAGCATATCACGACAAAAGATGCTGTCGATTTTGTTTTAGCGGCTTCAGATAATGTCGCTGCAACGATTACGCCACAACACTTATTATTAAATCGAAATGATTTATTAGTCGGTGGGGTCAAACCCCACAATTACTGTTTACCAGTGTTAAAACGCAACACGCATCAACAAGCGTTGCGCGCAGTTGTTGCATCAGGTTCGCCTAAATTCTTTTTGGGAACAGACTCTGCTCCACATGAAAAGCATAAAAAAGAATCCGCTTGTGGTTGTGCTGGTTGTTACAGTGCATGGAGTGCCATTGAGTTATATGCGCAGGTTTTTCAAGAACTAGATGCGCTAGATAAATTAGAAGGTTTCGCCTCCACACACGGACCTGATTTTTACGGTTTGCCTCGTAACACCGATACTATTACTTTACGCGCAGAGACATGGACGATCCCTGATACTATTACTTTACCGACAGGGGATGACATTGTGCCATTCTTTGCTGGCCAAGAAGTACAATGGAAACTAGCTGAGTAAGTACTAGCTTAGCTTAAATTGTTTATCAATATTGGAAATACCATGTCAAAATCATTCTCGCAGTTAGCCTTGCGCAACGAACTATTATTATCCACTAGCGAGATGGGATACACCGAACTCACGGATATTCAGGCACTGAGCCTTCCCGTTATGCTAGCGGGTAAAGATGTCCTTGCGCAGGCCAAAACTGGTAGTGGTAAAACCGCCGCATTTGGCTTGAATTTACTGCAAAGCTTAGATGAAACTAAAACTTATACACATGGTTTGGTACTGTGCCCTACTCGAGAGTTGGCTGATCAGGTAGCTGAGCAATTACGTCTACTCGCGAAAAAAATGAGTAATGTGAAGATCACTACTTTGTATGGTGGGATCCCGATGAATGGTCAGATCGCAACGTTAAAGCATCGACCGCACATCATTGTCGGTACGCCTGGCCGTGTGATGGATCATATGCTCAAACATCGCATTAGTCTTAAAGATATGCAGCAGCTTGTCTTGGACGAAGCAGACAGAATGTTAGATATGGGCTTTGAAGATGAATTAGAGGTCATTTTTAAGCATCTTCCACGTGAACATCAGACCTTGTTATTTTCAGCAACTTATCCAGACGGCATTGCACGTATAAGTGAAACGATTCAAAAGGCACCGCAGCGTATCGAAGCAGATTCGTTGCATCAGTCTCATAAAATTGAGCAGTTAGCCTTCAAGGTAAACGACGAACATCGTACTGACGCAGTAGCAGCTCTGTTGAGTCACTATCAAGCACAGGCTTCCATTGTGTTTTGTCAGACCAAAGCCCAGACATTTACAGTAACTGAAGACCTGCAACAAAAAGGTTTTTCTGCAGTAGCTTTGAATGGTGATATTGAGCAAAGAGAACGGACAAAAGTGTTAACGCGTTTTGCCCATAAATCAGCTTTGGTTTTGGTGGCTACCGATGTTGCTTCCCGAGGGCTAGATATTGATGCCGTAGATTTGGTGGTCAACTATAACGTCACCGACGAGCCCGATGTGTATGTACACCGAATTGGTCGAACAGGTCGTGCTGACGCAACGGGTCGAGCCGTTACGCTAGTTTCGGATAAGGAAACCCAAGCCTTAAAAGCGATTGAAGCGCATGCTCAAGTTGTCCTTAAACCAAAAGGGATTGAGAGCATTCGTTTTCACGCAAATCGAATTATTCAGCCCGAATATGTCACTGTGTCGATTGATGGTGGAAAGCGCCAGAAACTCAGACCGGGTGATATTCTAGGCGCTTTAACTAAAGAGGCGGGGATTGATGGCGGTGACATAGGTAAGATTAATGTCACTAATCAAATTTCATTTATTGCGATTAAAATACGCAGTGTGAAACGCGCATTAGCTCAGCTCCGCGAAGGGAAAATCAAAGGCAAGCGGTTCAAAGCTCGCCGTTGTGTGTAGATTGTAGTGGACGATTGGTGATATTCATTGTGTTACTAAGATTTGAGACTATCTTTAAATAGGGTTAACTCTAGAAGAAAGCTTTATTTATTAGCAATATAGTTTTATCAAAGTATTGAATTTTAATATAAAAAAGGAAAAATCATGACCGCGACACATGCTGTTTTTTTACATTACATTGTTTTAATCGTTTTTCTTTTGTTGGTGTTAGCCGGATACAGAACGTATTTTGCTAAAGCAACAAAGATGAAAACATTGAAGTTTGCTCCAGATGGTTCGGGGTTATCTGATGTTGGTTACCGCTTAACTAGAGCGCATATGAATGCGGTGGAATGTTTCCCATTTATTGGTGGCTTATTGATTTACGCAATTGCTACAAACCAAACCGGTATTACTGACGGCTTAGCGCATATCCTTATGGCTGCACGAGTTATTCAAACTGGTATTTTGATGGCATCTACTTCTAACTTTGCAATACAGCTGCGTTTTGTGGCTTTTTTAGTGCAGTTTGGGATTTGTATTTATTGGTTATTCGGTTTCTTAGCACCTCTGATGTAACAAGCTCAAGCCCTTGCTATTGAAAATTAAAGCGGCTTATCCTTCGCTAGAGTTGCCTTTAGGTTTAAATGGGCCAATCAAGGGATAACTTGGTTTGCCCATGAACTTGATCGCGTGGTCTAGCATCAAATTAATCACAATCGGTACTATATTTTCCATAATTGCGACCGCGTCTTTTAATTGTGGACGATTGACCGCACCATTCCATGTGGAGCCACCGTGTACTAACTGATTACGTAATGTATATAACCTGCGTAAAATAACACATAACACTTTTTCTGAGCTTTGATTTGCTAATGCGGCGTTGATAAAGCCTCGTTCATTTTGAAATTGTTTTTGCCATTGCGCTTCTGTTATTAGTTCTTTTTGATAGTCCCAAAATGGCTGAAAGACAAATTCATTGTTCAATAGTAATTTTATATGTGGTGTAAATTGCTGCCAGAGAATGGCATATAGCTCTTTGTTATTATCTAACTCTACCAATCGATGAATAAAGCGGCTAAATAACTCAGTTTCTGAATTATAGAAACTTTCGTGCTCTTGGCCGTAGGCGGCATTAAAGCTAATCCATAAAAATAAAAATTTAGCATCAGGGTCATCATCACAAAGCTCGGCTCGATACAGCCAGCTAAGCGCTCTATGGATCCGAGTACTAACATTTTCGTGAAAGTTACCTCTGACACGACGCTGTTTGTCTTTGAGTTCAGAGTGAAGATAAGGCATTAATAGGCTCAAAAGTTTTTGATATAAAGACTATAAATGAATTTTATCAAAGTCCCAAGTAACTTCCGCTAAACCCAACTTTGTTATAGGTCATAATATATTTTAAATAGACCAGCCGACTGATAATAAAAATCATAAAACCCTAAAGTTAGTAAAGTGAATATCTAAGCCAAGTTATACAAGGTATATACATCCGTTGTACTACCAAGGGGCTAAATATTTATATAAATACCTGTGCTAATTTAATTATCGATAGCTTTACTAAAACTGTATTGATGGGATAAATGATATGACTGCTCCTACTTACGAGAAGTACATTGCCGTTTCGACTTGCGATCTTGCTGACGCTTTGCCACGCTCGCAATTTATGAATTATGCAATTCATCCGCTATGGTCTGATATGCCTCGTTTTGCGGGACGGGCTTATACAGTCTCCTGCGCACCAGGTGATCACTTAATGGTGCACAAAGCTATATACGAAGCTGAACCTGGAGATATTCTAGTTATTAAGGGTGATCCTAAATATGCTGTGAGTGGGGGAAATGTATGTGCTATTGCGCAGAAAAATGGTATCACAGGATTTATTGTTGAGGGTGTGGTTCGTGATATTGAAGAGGTCCAAGCGCTTGCGTTTCCAATCCATGCTCTAGGCTTATGCCCCAAACCGGGCGCCAAGAAAGTACTCTCTCCTGAGCGCCAAACAGTTTCGGTTGGCGGTGTGCTGGTCGCTCATGGAGATATTATTGTGGCTGATCAGGATGGGGTGGCCGTTATTCCTCAAGTTAATGCTGAAAACGCATTAGAGCTTGCAAAAAAACGCCATATAAAAGATGCGGTGCAAACTATTGACGAATGGGAGGCTAATCATTTTGCTTCTGTGCAAAAAATTATTGCTGAACTAAAGGGTATATAGGCCAGTCCCGAAAAAGTTACATACGGCATATAAAACATCTTGAAGGGTTAGGATTTTTGCGCAAAATCCTATATCCTTTGCGCTCATCTTAATTATAGGTCTCACTATGTTTGCTTGGTTTGAAAACCTTATCCAACCTTTTCCAAAAACAAACTTAACACAACCTCCACAAGGTGTTTTTGCTTTTTGCGCACATTATTCAAAAGGTGTGTGGCCAGTTTTGTTTTGTATTTCTATACTTTCAGCATGCATCGCGATGTTGGAAGTAGCATTATTTGGTTACTTAGGTCAGCTGGTTGATTGGTTTTCGACACGTGATCCGGAGACTTTTTTAGCTGAAGAGTCGTCTAGTTTACTATGGATGTCACTCGCCCTTTTATTCGTGTTGCCGAGTATGGTAATTATCAAATCAAGTTTAACGCACCAATCATTACTCGGGAATTATCCGATGCGGATCCGTTGGTTGGCGCATCAATACATTTTGCGACAATCTCTATCCTATTTTCAGGATGAATTTGCTGGTCGAGTAGCGACGAAAGTCATGCAAACAGCATTAGCTGTGCGTGAAACGGTAATGAAGTTGTTAGATTTGATGGTGTATATCAGTGTCTATTTCATCTCGATTGTGGTCCTTGTTTTCAGTACCGACCCGTTATTAGCACTGCCTTTTGTTATCTGGTTAGTTATATATATCTTGATATTACGTACTTTGTTACCACGCTTGAAGCGCGTTTCAAAAAAGCAAGCTGATGCGCGTTCAATTATGACAGGAAGAATCGTAGATAGTTATACCAACATTATGACCGTGAAGTTATTTTCTCACTCTGCTCGTGAAGAAGCTTATGCTAAGGAAGGCATGGATGGTTTTCTGCAAACAGTGTATCCACAAATGCGCTTGGCCACAATATTGTATAGTTGTGTATGGATTGCAAATGTAATTCTTGTCTTTACTGTGACAGCTTTGGCTGTGAATTCCTGGACAATGGGAATCATGAGTGGGGGGGCATTGGCAGTAGCGGTGTCCTTAGCATTACGTTTAAACGGTATTTCACAATGGATCATGTGGGAAGTATCTTCTATCTTTGAAAACATAGGTACTGTGCAAGACGGAATAAATTCATTAGCGGTTCCCATAACAATCCAAGACCAAGATAAAACTGAAAAATTAGGATTAGCAGGTGGAGCGATAGATATAGAAAAGGTTAACTTTGCATATTCGGCACAAAACAACTGTCCTATTGAAGTATTCAAGGACTTATCCTTACATATAAAACCAGGTGAGAAAGTTGGATTAGTAGGTCGTTCAGGGTCTGGTAAGTCTACTTTGGTAAATTTGCTACTGCGTTTTTATGATATTCAATCAGGTAGTATTAAAATCGATGGGCAATCCATTCAGTCACTTGCTCAAGAAGATTTGCGCGCACATATTTCAATGGTGACTCAAGATACATCCCTAATGCATCGCTCTGTTCGCGATAACATCATATACGGTAAGGAAGATGCGACAGAGGAAGAATTACTCACTGCTGCTAAACAAGCCGAAGCACTGGAGTTTATAGAGCGTTTATCAGATGCGAGTGGCCGCACTGGCTTCGATGCTCATGTGGGTGAAAGAGGCGTCAAGTTATCGGGTGGTCAGCGTCAGCGTATCGCCATTGCCCGAGTCATGTTGAAAGATGCCCCCATCCTAATTCTTGACGAAGCGACTTCTGCGCTTGACTCTGAGGTTGAAGCAGCCATTCAAGAGGGCTTAGAAAAAATCATGGAAGATAAAACGGTACTGGCCATAGCACATCGTTTATCAACCATTGCAAAAATGGATCGTTTAATTGTCTTAAACGAGGGTAAAATTGTCGAGTCAGGTTCGCATGCTGAACTTTTGGCGCAAAAAGGTATTTACGCAAAATTATGGGAACACCAAACGGGCGGTTTTTTAGGTTTAGAGTAGCGAAATTAAAAATACAGGGTATGTAAAAAGCTTGATTAAACTTGTTCGGTGAGTATAATGCGCTTCCCTTCATTGTATTTCCCTTTAAAAATTTATTTGGTTTTGACAATCTAGGTATAAGCAAAATTTGTGAAACATGTTGAATAACATGTTTTAAAAAAACAACAGGGGCGTAGTTCCAATTGGTAGAACAGCGGTCTCCAAAACCGATGGTTGGGGGTTCGAATCCCTCCGCCCCTGCCACTTTCGGCAGGTTTAGCCTGTTAATATGTAGGAAGTAAGTAATGAGTGAAAATGTAGAAAAGTCTTCATCTGGCTTAGACACAGCTAAATGGCTTGTAGTATTTATACTACTAAGTGGTTTGGTTGCAGCTAATCATTATTATGCAGAAGTGTCCGTTTTATATCGCGCGCTTGCAGCAGTTGCTACAGCAGTCATCGCTGGTTTTATCGCGGCGACTACTGATAAAGGTTCGCGTTTTCTTACTTACGCCAAAGACTCACGTACTGAAGTACGCAAGGTCGTTTGGCCTAATCGTCAAGAAGCAACACAAACAACATTAATCGTTCTAGCTGCGACCTTAGTTATGGCACTTATCCTTTGGGGTATAGATGGTATAATTGTTCGTCTAGTAGGTTTCATTACGGGTATAGGGATCTAAATTATGGCTAAACGTTGGTATGTTGTACAGGCCTTTTCTGGTTATGAAGCGCGTGTACAAAAAACTCTATTAGAGCACATCAAAACTAATGCGATGGAAGAGCACTTCGGTGAGATTTTAGTTCCTACAGAAGAAGTCGTAGAGATGCGTGCTGGTCAAAAACGTAAATCAGAACGTAAATTTTTTCCTGGATACGTGCTTGTAGAAATGGAAATGAATGAAGATTCATGGCATTTAGTAAAATCTGTACCTCGTGTTCTCGGTTTTATCGGTGGTACATCTGATCGCCCTATGCCTATTACTAAAAAAGAAGCTGATGCAATCTTAAATCGTCTTGAAGAAAACGTAGATTCACCTAAGCCTAAGACAATGTTTGAGCCAGGTGAGTTGGTGCGTGTTACTGAAGGACCATTTGCAGACTTTGAAGGTACTATCGAAGAAGTGGACTATGAAAAATCTCGTCTTAAGGTATCCGTTTTGATTTTTGGTCGTTCTACACCAGTAGAGCTAGAGTTTGGTCAAGTCGAAAAGAACTAAATACTAAACATCCAGGCTTGTTAAACTAAAGACCCAGCTTATTAATGCTGGGTTTTTTGTATGTAGGAGTTAGCTTCTCTGAGTTTAATACATCAAGAATGAAGTATTTGTATATTTGAGACTGGCCTCAATAATATGAGTTCTATACTAGGAGTGATGAACATATTTAAAATGCTATGGGGGGAAATAGGGAATGATAAAATAAACCTAGGCATAACATAACAGAATAAAATTTGTGAGCAAAGCCTTTACAAAGGCCAGTTAATTGCATATAATCCGCGTCCCTTTATTTGCGTGGGGAGCCTTAGATCGTTGTTTTCTCAAACTAACGTAGGCGCACAACCCACATACGAGAGAGTTGAAAATGGCTAAGAAAATTAGCGGCTTAATTAAGCTACAAGTTGCAGCTGGTGCTGCAAACCCAAGTCCACCAGTTGGTCCAGCATTAGGTCAGCACGGTGTGAACATCATGGAATTCTGTAAAGCGTTCAACGCAAAAACAGATTCTCTAGAAAAAGGCGCTCCAGTACCAGTAGAAATTACTGTTTACGAAGATCGTTCTTTTACATTCGTAACAAAAACTCCACCTGCATCTTTCTTACTTAAGAAAGCAGCTGGCATAAAGAGTGGTTCAGGCCGTCCAAACACAGAAAAAGTGGGTACAGTGACGCGTGAGCAATTAGAAGAAATTGCTAAAACTAAAGAACCAGATTTAACTGCGGCTGATTTAGACGCAGCAGTACGCACCATCGCGGGCTCAGCTCGTAGCATGGGCTTGAATGTAGAGGGCGTGTAATCATGGCTAAATTATCTAAGCGTATGCGTAATATCCGTGAGAAAGTTGAAGCGGGTAAAGAGTACCAAATTAATGAAGCAGTTGCTTTGTTAAAAGAATTATCAACAGCTAAGTTTGCTGAAAGCATTGATGTTGCAATCAATCTTGGTATCGATGCACGTAAATCTGACCAAAACGTTCGTGGTGCAACTGTACTACCTAACGGAACAGGTAAAGACGTTCGTGTTGCTGTTTTCACCCAAGGTGCAAACGCAGAAGCGGCTAAAGAAGCTGGTGCAGACATCGTAGGCATGGAAGACTTAGCTGAACAAGTTAAAAAAGGCGAAATGAACTTTGACGTAGTAGTTGCTAGCCCAGACGCAATGCGCGTAGTTGGTCAACTAGGTCAAATCTTGGGTCCACGTGGTCTCATGCCTAATCCTAAAACAGGTACAGTAACGCCAGACGTTGCTACAGCTGTTAAAAATGCTAAATCTGGTCAGGTCCAATATCGTAATGATAAAAATGGTATCATCCATGCTAGCATTGGTAAGATCGCTTTTGACGAAGCAGCAATTGCTGGTAACTTGAATGCACTTATCGAAGCATTGAAGAAAGCAAAGCCTTCTTCAGCTAAAGGTACATTTATTCAGAAAGTAAGCTTATCAACTACAATGGGTGCTGGTCTAACTGTTGACCAATCTTCATTAGAAGCTTAATTTCAACCCGCTGTTTTTACTAACAGCGTCTCTTGCAAAGGTTATGGGTTGGAGCTTATTGTGCATACGTGTATGACTATAAGTTCCCGTCCAAGACCGTAGGTGATGATTGGTCTTAGAGGTAAGAGAACTAAGACGGTAACAATCATCTTAATGTAACAGCCTACGCAGACGGTGGTACGGACTCAGACTCTCTGGGGTAATCGAACACCGTAGAGCGGTAAATACATGTTGTATTTATCAATCTGTGAACCCTGATGGCGTAAGTGTACTTACAAAATCAGATTAAAAAGAAGGTGAACGCAGTGGCACTAGGCTTAGCAGCAAAAAAAGAGATCGTAGCGGAAGTATCCGATGTCGCATCTCAAGCTCTATCCGTTGCCGTCGCAGAATACCGTGGGATGGAAGTAGGTGAATTAACTGAACTTCGTATTAAAGCTCGTGAACAAGGTGTTTACTTAAAAGTAATTCGTAACACTCTTGCCAAGCGTGCATTAGCCGATTCAAAATTCGCAGACATCGACAGTGCTTTAACTGGTCCTTTAATTTACGGTTTCTCAATCGAAGCACCAGGTGGTGCAGCACGTCTTTTCAAAGACTTCGGTAAAGAAAACGATAAGCTTAAAGTAACAGCGTTATCTATTGGTAGCGGTTTATTGGGTCCTGAAAAATTGGATGCAGTAGCTTCATTACCAACAAGAGACGAAGCATTAGCGAAACTACTTGCTACCTTCAAAGCACCGGTTGGCAAATTCGTTCAAACAATCAACGAAGTACCTACCAAATTTGTGCGTGTATTGGCGGCGATCAAAGACGAAAAATAAGTTTTCGTTTTTGGCAAACTATTTTATATTAACATTAACTCCAGGAGTTTAGAGAAATGGCTCTAACTAAAGATGATATTTTAAACGCGATTGCTGAAATGCCAGTTATGGAATTGGTTGAGCTAATCGAAGCAGCTGAAGAGAAGTTCGGTGTTGAAGCAACTGCAGCAGTAGCAGTAGCTGCAGCTGGTCCAGCGGCTGAAGCAGCTGCTGAACAAACTGAGTTTGACGTTGTACTAACAGGTATTGGCGCAAACAAAGTTTCGGTAATCAAAGCAGTACGTGCAGCAACAGGCTTAGGTCTTAAAGAAGCTAAAGAAGTAGTTGAATCTGCTCCTAAAGCTATCAAAGAAGGCGTATCTAAAGAAGAAGCTGAAGAGTTGAAAAACACTTTAGCGGAAGCTGGCGCTGAAGTTGAAGTTAAGTAAGTAACCCTTACTTAATGCCAGAAATGGCAAAAGCAGGTGAATTTTTGTTCACCTGCTTTTTTGCGCTGTAGACATACAAGATTTTATACCCTCTTTCTTGGTCTACACTAAGCGTAAATCCAAGTCACCTAACAGTGGCACATATTGGAGAAAAACAAGAGGTCTGGGAGTTTGTTGCTATTTTGATAGCAGCAGGTCGGGTCAAATATCAGCAGTCTGAGGAACCCATGGTTTACTCTTATAGCGAAAAGAAACGTATCCGTAAGGATTTTGGCAAACGCCCTCAGGTATTGGATATTCCATACCTCCTTTCAATTCAACTGGATTCTTTTAAGAAGTTTATTGACGTCAATGGCGACAGTAATAAAGGCTTAGAAGCAGCATTCGGTTCAGTATTCCCGATAAAGAGTTATTCAGGGAATTCAGAGCTACAGTACGTGAGCTACCGCCTCGGTGAGCCTGTATTTGACGTACGTGAATGTCAAATCCGCAGTGTGACGTATTCAGCACCATTACGCGTAAAATTACGTTTAGTGTTGTTTGATAAAGAAGCGGCACCAGGTACTGTAAAAGACATCAAAGAACAAGAAGTCTACATGGGCGAAATCCCATTAATGACAGAGAATGGCACATTTGTGATCAATGGAACTGAGCGAGTTATCGTTTCTCAGTTACACCGTTCACCTGGTGTTTTCTTTGATCATGACAAAGGTAAGACTCACTCATCTGGTAAAGTATTGTATAACGCTCGAGTTATCCCTTACCGTGGTTCTTGGTTAGACTTTGAATTCGATCCTAAAGATAATTTATTTGTTCGTATAGATAGACGTCGTAAACTTCCAGCGTCGATCATCTTACGTGCATTAGAATATTCAACAGAAGAAATCTTAGATTTATTCTACGAAGATGTACAAATTCGTCTTACAGACGAGAAAACAATGATGCAAGTTGTGCCTGATCGCTTACGCGGTGAGACAGCTCAGTTTGATATTATTGACGGTGAAGGCAATGTTTTAGTTGAGCAAGGTCGTCGTATATCTGCACGTCATACTCGTGCCTTAGAAAAAGCGAAGATTACCGAGCTAGAAGTACCTGCAGAGTATATTTTAGGCCGTGTTTTAAAACGCAGCTTAGTTAATGAAGAGTCTGGTGAACTAATTGCTGATGCAAACGCAGAGTTGACACTAGAGATTCTAGAAAATATTAAAGAAGCAGGTATCACTGAGTTCGATACTCTATATATCAATGAACTAGACCATGGTTCATACATTTCTGATACTTTGCGTGTTGATTCTACTACTGATCGTTTAACAGCATTAGTTGAAATTTATCGCATGATGCGTCCTGGTGAGCCACCAACAAAAGATGCAGCCGAAACTTTATTCGAGAACTTGTTCTTTGCAGAAGAGCGTTATGACTTATCAGCGGTAGGTCGTATGAAGTTCAATCGTCGCTTAGGACGTGAAGAAATTGAAGGTGCTGGTACTTTAAGTAAAGACGACATCGTTTCAGTGATGAAGCAGTTAATTACTATTCGTGATGGTAAAGATGAAGTGGATGATATTGACCACTTAGGTAACCGTCGTATTCGTAGTGTTGGCGAAATGGCAGAAAACCAATTCCGTGTTGGTTTAGTCCGTGTTGAACGTGCAGTTAAAGAGCGCTTAAGCTTAGGCGATCTTGACAATGTGATGCCACAAGACTTAATTAATGCTAAACCAATCTCGGCAGCTGTTAAAGAATTCTTCGGGTCAAGTCAGTTATCTCAGTTTATGGATCAAAATAATCCATTATCTGAAGTAACGCACAAACGCCGTATTTCTGCATTAGGCCCGGGTGGTTTAACGCGTGAACGTGCAGGCTTCGAAGTACGTGACGTTCACCCAACTCACTACGGTCGTGTTTGTCCAATTGAGACACCTGAGGGACCAAACATTGGTCTAATTAACTCTTTGTCTTCATTTGCTCGCACTAACGATTATGGTTTCTTAGAAACACCATACCGTCGTGTTGTCGATGGACAAGTCACAGATGATATTGATTATCTCTCTGCTATCGAAGAAGGCCAATATGCAATTGCACAGGCCAACGTTGCTGTAGATAAAAGTAATGCTCTGGTTGACGAATTAATCCCATGTCGTCACCGTGGCGAAACAACATTAATGCAAAAGTCAGACATCAAATATATGGATGTTTCTTCACAGCAGATCGTCTCTGTTGCTGCATCAATCATCCCGTTCCTAGAACACGATGATGCTAACCGTGCACTTATGGGTGCCAACATGCAACGTCAGGCTGTTCCAACCTTAAAAGCTGATAAGCCTTTAGTTGGTACAGGTATGGAAAGAACGGTTGCTGTTGATTCAGGTGTAACTGTTGTTGCTAAACGTGGTGGTACTATCGATTATGTCGATGCTTCTCGTATTGTGGTTAAAGTAAATGAGTCAGAAATGACTGCTGGTGAAGCTGGTATTGATATTTACAACTTAACGAAGTACACCCGTTCAAACCAAAATACATGTATTAACCAAAAACCAACATGTAATGTTGGCGACCCTGTTGTGGTAGGTGATGTGCTTGCTGATGGTCCTTCTACGGATCTAGGTGATTTAGCACTTGGCCAGAACATGCGTATCGCGTTCATGCCTTGGAATGGTTATAACTTCGAAGATTCAATCTTAATTTCTGAGCGTGTTGCTCAAGAAGATAGATTTACTACTATACACATCCAAGAGTTGAGTTGTGTAGCACGTGACACTAAATTAGGTCCAGAAGAAATTTCTGCAGATATTCCTAATGTAGGTGAATCTGCACTAGGTAAATTAGATGAATCAGGTGTTGTGTATATTGGTGCTGAAGTAAAAGGCGGCGATATCTTAGTTGGTAAAGTAACACCTAAAGGTGAAACACAACTGACTCCTGAAGAAAAACTACTGAGAGCTATTTTCGGTGAGAAAGCATCTGATGTTAAGGATACCTCTTTACGTGTTCCTAACTCAGTTCGTGGTACGGTAATTGACGTACAAGTATTTACACGTGATGGTGTTGAAAAAGACGCACGTGCTAAAGAAATCGAAGAGATGCAGTTAAGCGAAGTCAAGAAAGACCTTTCTGATGAGTTAGAAATCTTAGAAGACGGTATTTTTGCCCGTGTTCGTAATACCTTACTTGCTAACGGTATTACAGAAGACAAGCTTAATGACACACCACGCGAACAATGGTTTGATATTGCATTAAAAGATGAAAACGCACAAAGCGATTTAGATTCTGCTGCTGAACAGCATGCAGAAGTGCGCGCAACTTTTGATAAGAAGCTTGAAGCTAAACGTCAGAAGATCATCCAAGGTGATGATCTACAACCTGGCGTCTTGAAAGTTGTTAAAGTTTACTTAGCAGTTAAGCGTCATATCCAACCTGGTGATAAGATGGCTGGTCGTCACGGTAACAAAGGTGTTATCTCGACTATCCAACCAGTAGAAGATATGCCATACGATGAAAACGGTACGCCGGTAGACATCGTACTGAACCCGCTAGGTGTACCATCTCGTATGAACATTGGTCAGATTCTTGAAACTCACTTAGGCATGGCAGCTCATGGTTTAGGTGTGAAGATTGACCGCATGATCAAAGAACAAGAAGAAGTCACTAAATTACGTGGTTTCTTAAAAGAAGTGTACAACTTAGGTAGCTCCAAGCAAGAAGTTGACATTGATTCGTTCACAGATCATGAAATTAAGCGCTTAGCTGAAAACTTACGTAAGGGTGTTCCAGTTGCTACGCCTGTATTTGATGGTGCTACTGAAGCAGAAATCAAAGACATGTTGAAATTAGCTGATATTCCTGAGAGTGGTCAGATTACGTTGTTTGATGGCCGTACTGGTCGTGCATTTGAACGTCCTGTAACTGTAGGTTATATGTACATGCTGAAACTTAACCACTTGGTTGATGACAAAATGCATGCGCGTTCTACAGGTTCTTACTCTCTTGTAACGCAACAACCATTGGGTGGTAAAGCTCAGTTTGGTGGTCAGCGTTTCGGTGAGATGGAAGTATGGGCACTAGAAGCATACGGTGCAGCATATACACTACAAGAAATGCTTACCGTTAAGTCTGATGACGTTAATGGCCGTACGAAGATGTATAAAAACATCGTAGACGGTGACCATAGAATGGAGCCTGGCATGCCAGAATCATTCAACGTATTGTTGAAAGAAATTCGTTCTCTAGGTATTAACATTGAGTTAGAAGAACAGTAAGCACAATCGGTGGTGTTTGCCACCGCATTGTTTTGAGAGATCGGTTGACCCGTTACGGCGGGTCTTTAAACCCCACTCCGTAGGGAGAAGATAGTGAAAGACTTATTAAAGTTTCTAAAGCAACAAAACAAAACAGAAGAATTCGATAATATTCGAATTGGTCTGGCATCACCTGACATGGTTCGTTCATGGTCTTTTGGTGAAGTTAAAAAGCCAGAAACTATTAACTACCGTACGTTCAAGCCTGAGCGTGATGGTTTGTTCTGTGCAAGAATCTTTGGCCCGGTAAAAGATTACGAATGTTTGTGTGGTAAATACAAACGTCTTAAGCACCGTGGTGTAATTTGTGAAAAATGTGGTGTTGAAGTCACATTGGCTAAAGTGCGTCGTGAGCGCATGGGTCACATTGAATTAGCAAGCCCTGTAGCGCACATTTGGTTCCTTAAATCATTACCGTCTCGGATTGGTTTAATGTTAGATATGACACTTCGTGATATTGAACGTGTTTTATACTTTGAATCATATGTAGTGACTGAACCTGGTCTTACAACGTTAGAGCGTTCTGTTTTATTAACAGAAGAAGAATATCTTGATGCGTTAGAAGAGCACGGTGATGAATTCGAAGCTAAAATGGGTGCCGAAGCCGTCTTTGACTTGTTAAAAGTATTAGATGTAGATGCAGACGTTGCTGCAATGCGTGAAGAGTTGCCTTCCATTAACTCTGAAACAAAACGTAAGAAGATCACTAAGCGTCTTAAACTGTTAGAGTCATTCCAGCAATCTGGTAACAAGCCAGAGTGGATGATCATGACGGTTCTTCCAGTTTTACCACCAGATTTACGTCCATTAGTACCACTAGACGGTGGTCGTTTTGCGACATCTGATCTAAACGATTTATACCGTCGTGTTATCAACCGTAATAACCGTTTGAAGCGCCTACTAGATTTAGCCGCTCCGGATATTATTGTGCGTAACGAAAAACGTATGTTGCAAGAAGCGGTTGATGCCTTATTAGATAATGGTCGTCGTGGTCGTGCGATTACTGGTTCTAACAAACGTCCGTTAAAATCACTTGCCGATATGATTAAAGGTAAGCAAGGTCGTTTCCGTCAGAACTTACTAGGTAAGCGTGTTGATTACTCAGGTCGTTCTGTTATCACTGCAGGTCCAACATTGCGTTTACACCAATGTGGTCTACCTAAGAAAATGGCACTTGAGTTATTCAAGCCGTTTATCTACGGTAAATTAGAAGCTCGTGGTTTAGCAACAACGATTAAAGCGGCTAAGAAATTAGTTGAGCGCGAAGCACCAGAAGTATGGGAAGTACTTGATGATGTCATCCGCGAACACCCAGTTTTATTAAACCGTGCACCAACGCTTCACCGTCTTGGTATTCAAGCATTTGAACCAACCTTGATCGAAGGTAAAGCCATCCGTTTGCACCCATTAGTATGTTCAGCGTTTAACGCCGATTTCGATGGTGACCAAATGGCGGTACACGTACCATTAACAATCGAAGCTCAATTAGAAGCTCGTGCGTTAATGATGTCGACTAACAACATCCTTTCTCCTGCGAATGGTGAGCCGATTATCGTTCCTTCACAGGACGTTGTATTGGGTCTTTACTACCTAACGCGTGACCGTATCAACGGTAAAGGCGAAGGCATGGTCTTTTCAAGCCCACACGAAGCTGAAAAAGCGTATCGTACAGATACTGCCGAATTACATGCTCGTGTAAAAGTACGTATTACTGAATATGAAGTAAACGAAGCTGGCGAGAAAGAAGAAAAGACGTCAATTAAAGAAACAACAGTTGGTCGTGCAATCTTATCCTTGATTCTTCCAAAAGGTCTTGATTTTGAAGTTATCAATCAGCCTATGAAGAAGAAGCAAATCTCAAACTTACTTAACGTTTGTTATCGTAAGCTTGGTTTGAAAGATACTGTTATTGCGGCTGACCAAATCATGTATACCGGTTTCCATTATGCGATGATCGCTGGTGCGTCAGTTGGTATTAATGACATGGTTATTCCAGATGCTAAGAAAGACATTATTGATGATGCAGAAGCAGAAGTTGTAGAGATCCAGGAACAATTCCAGTCTGGTCTTGTAACTGCTGGTGAGCGCTACAACAAAGTCATTGATATTTGGTCTACAGCAAATGAGAAAGTTGCTAAAGCTATGATGGAGAATCTTGAAAAAGAGACCGTTATCAATGCTGAAGGCAATGAAGAAGAGCAAAGCTCTTTCAACTCAGTATATATGATGGCCGATTCTGGTGCTCGTGGTAGTGCGGCTCAGATTCGTCAGTTGGCCGGTATGCGTGGTCTGATGGCAAAACCAGATGGTTCTATCATTGAAACCCCCATCACTGCAAACTTCCGTGAAGGTCTAAACGTACTTCAGTACTTCATCTCAACTCACGGTGCGCGTAAAGGTCTTGCCGATACAGCACTGAAAACAGCAAACTCGGGTTACTTAACTCGTCGTTTAGTTGATGTTGCTCAGGATTTAGTTATTACTAATGACGATTGTGGCACATTAGAAGGTGTTGTTATGACACCACTAATCGAAGGTGGTGATGTTGTTGAGCCATTACGTGAGCGTGTATTAGGTCGTGTGGTAGCACAAGACGTAATTAAGCCAGGTACTGAAGATGAAGTTTTAGTTGAGCGTAATGTATTACTAGATGAAGCACTAGTAGATATGCTTGAAGCAAACTCTGTTGACCAAATCATTGTTCGTTCTGTTATCACTTGTGATAACGATCACGGTGTTTGTGCAAACTGTTACGGTCGTGACCTAGCCCGTGGCCACATGGTTGGTCGTGGTGAAGCAGTAGGTGTTATTGCTGCTCAATCAATTGGTGAGCCAGGTACACAGTTAACGATGCGTACCTTCCACATCGGTGGTGCGGCTTCAAGAGCTTCTGCTGAGAACTCTGTAGCGGTTAAAACAACGGGTTCATTGAAGTTACATAACTCTAAATCAGTACGTAACCAAGATGGTAAGCTAGTTATCATTTCACGTTCAACTGAGTTAACAGTCATCGATGAACAAGGTCGTGAGAAAGAACGTTATAAAGTGCCTTACGGTGCGATACTTTCTGTTGATGATGGTTCCAGTGTTAATGGCGGTGACGTCGTAGCTAATTGGGACCCGCATAGTCACCCAATCGTGACAGAGCGTTCAGCAAAAATTACTTTTGCTGATGTTGATGATTCAAATACAGAAACGCAAACAGATGACCTTACAGGCCTTAGCCGTATCGTGGTTAAAGACTTATCGAAAGCAAATGCTAAAGAGCCTAAGTTAATTTTAGAATCTGAAGAGTTTGGTTTACAAGAAATCCGTTTACCAAGTTTGACAACAATCGTTGCAACTAATGGTATGGATGCTAAAGAGGGTGATGTATTAGCACGTATTCCTCAAGAAGCGTCGAAAACTCGTGATATCACGGGTGGTTTACCACGTGTTGCTGACTTGTTCGAAGCACGTAAGCCGAAAGAGCCTGCAATTTTAGCAGAGATTTCTGGTGTTATTGGTTTCGGTAAAGAGACAAAAGGTAAGAAACGCTTACTAATCACACCTCCAGGTGGTGATGCATACGAAGAGATGATTCCAAAATGGCGTCAACTTAACGTGTTCGAAGGTGAAACAGTATCAAAAGGTGAAGTTATCGCTGATGGTCCTGAGTCTCCGCATGACATCCTACGTTTACGTGGTGTAAGTGCAGTTTCTAATTACATCGTAAACGAAGTACAAGAAGTATATCGTTTACAGGGTGTAAAAATTAACGATAAGCACATTGAAGTCGTTATCCGTCAGATGTTACGTAAGTGTAATATTTCTGATGCTGGTGATTCTAAGTTCTTAGAAGGCGAGCAACTTGAAGTATCTCAAGTTAAAATTGCTAACCGTGAACTTGAGGCAGCAGGTAAAGTCGGTGCGAAATACGATATCCAGTTATTAGGTATTACTAAAGCATCACTTTCGACTGAATCATTCATTTCAGCAGCATCTTTCCAAGAAACAACACGTGTTCTTACGGAAGCTGCAGTACAGGGCAAAGAAGATGACCTACGTGGCTTGAAAGAGAACGTCATTGTCGGTCGATTGATTCCTGCAGGTACTGGTTATGCGTATCACGAAAAACGTGCTGCACGTAAAGCCGCTGAATTGACTGAACAAGATATCTCAGTTTCTGCTGATGAAGCAGCACTAGCATTATCTGAAGCATTAAATGCTGATACAGATATGCCAAGTACTGACGAAGAGTAGATACCTAAGAGAAACGACAAACGCTTGACATATGAGTGTTTGATCATTAGAATTCCGCGACCCGAATTAAGGTGAAAACCTTTGGTCGCGGTTTTTTGTTTTATGACAAAGAGCAATTTCATAAAGCATGTACGTGGGTAATACATGTCGTATTACTTAAATTTTACTTACTCAGGAGCTAGTTAATGGCAACAGTTAACCAGTTAGTGCGTAAGCCTCGTAAAAAGCCCGTTGTAAAAAGCAACGTTGCTGCATTAGAAGCTTGCCCACAACGTCGTGGTGTATGTACTCGTGTATATACAACTACGCCAAAGAAGCCGAACTCTGCATTACGTAAAGTATGTCGTGTTCGTTTAACTAACGGTTTTGAAGTTTCTTCATATATCGGTGGTGAAGGCCACAACTTACAAGAACACAGCGTGGTATTAATCCGTGGTGGTCGTGTTAAAGATTTACCAGGTGTTCGTTATCACACAGTTCGCGGTACATTAGATTGCGCTGGTGTAAACGATCGTCGTCAAGCCCGTTCTAAGTACGGTGCGAAAAGGCCAAAATCTTAACGGTTCTCCGTTAGTAAGGCCAAACTATTAAATTTAAGTTTTGGGGATATCCTGAAATTTCTACGGAGAATTAAAATGCCTAGAAGAAGAGTCGTAGGACAGCGTAAAATTTTACCTGATCCGAAATTCAAATCTGAATTACTTGCTAAATTCATGAATGTCGTAATGCTCGACGGCAAAAAATCAACAGCTGAAAAGATCGTTTATGGCGCGCTTGACATTGTTGCTGAAAAAACTAGCAAACCACACCTAGACGTATTTGAAGACGCACTAGAGAACATCCGCCCAACTGTCGAAGTTAAGTCTCGTCGTGTTGGTGGTTCAACGTACCAAGTACCTGTTGAAGTTCGTCCAGTTCGTCGTAACGCGTTAGGTATGCGTTGGTTAGTAGAAGCTTCGCGTAAACGTGGCGAAAAGTCTATGGCTCAACGCCTAGCTGCTGAGATGTTAGATGCATCTGAAAACAAAGGTTCTGCGGTTAAGAAACGTGAAGACGTCCACCGTATGGCTGAAGCAAACAAAGCGTTTGCTCACTACCGTTGGTAGTCTAAGCAGAACTATAAAGAGGACAATATGGCTCGTAAAACTCCTATCGAACGTTACCGTAATATCGGCATTTGTGCGCACGTAGATGCAGGCAAAACGACGACTACGGAACGTGTTCTATTCTATACCGGTATGTCTCACAAAATTGGTGAAGTACATGACGGTGCAGCCACTATGGACTGGATGGAACAAGAGCAAGAGCGCGGGATCACTATTACCTCTGCTGCTACTACCTGCTTTTGGGCAGGTATGGAGCAGCAATATGACCAACACCGCATCAATATCATTGATACTCCAGGGCACGTTGACTTCACGATTGAAGTTGAGCGTTCTCTACGTGTTTTAGATGGTGCGGTTGTTGTCTTCTGTGGTTCATCAGGTGTAGAACCACAATCAGAGACAGTATGGCGTCAAGCTGACAAATACGAAGTACCCCGTATGGTATTTGTTAACAAGATGGACCGAGCTGGTGCTGATTTTGAACGTGTTGTGGAACAAATCCGTAATCGTTTGGGTGCACAGTGTGTACCAATACACTTAAACATCGGAGCCGAAGAGACGTTTTCTGGTGTTATTGACTTATTGAAAATGAAAGCCATTAACTGGAATGAAGCCGATAAGGGAACAACGTTCACTTATGAAGACATTCCTGCAGATTTGTTGGACCGCGCCACTGAGTTAAGAACTGAGATGGTAGAAGCGGCAGCAGAAGCATCTGACGAATTAATGGACAAATATTTGGAAGGTGCAGAATTAAGTGAAGCTGAAATCAAATCAGGTTTGCGTACACGTACACTAAACAATGAAATTGTTTTGGCAACGTGTGGTTCTGCATTTAAAAACAAAGGCGTACAAGCGGTGCTTGATGCGGTTATAGATTTCTTACCATCTCCTACAGAAGTAAAACCTATTACAGGTATTCTTGATGACAAAGATGAATCTGAAGCACAGCGTTTAGCCGGTGACGACGAGCCTTTCTCAGCATTAGCATTTAAGATTGCTACAGACCCATTTGTCGGCACACTCACTTTTTTCCGTGTGTATTCTGGTGTGGTTAAAACAGGTGATACTGTGTTTAACCCTGTTAAAGGTAAGCGCGAGCGCTTTGGTCGTATCGTGCAAATGCACGCCAATGACCGCGAAGAGCTAAAAGAAGTACGAGCGGGTGATATTGCCGCTGCTATAGGTATGAAGGATGTCACAACGGGAGATACGCTTTGTGACGCTGGTAATGTAATTACGCTAGAGCGTATGGAGTTTCCAGAACCGGTGATATCTATCGCTGTAGAACCGCGTTCAAAACCCGATCAAGAGAAAATGGGCGTGGCACTGAATAAACTTTCTGCCGAAGATCCATCATTCCGTGTGCATACTGATGAAGAATCTGCACAAACTATTATCTCTGGAATGGGTGAATTGCACTTAGACATCATTGTTGACCGTATGAAGCGTGAGTTCAGTGTTGAGTGTAACGTAGGTAAGCCTCAGGTAGCATATCGCGAAACTATTCGTAGTTCGGTTGAAGTTGAAGGTAAATTTGTTCGTCAGTCTGGTGGTAAAGGTCAATATGGTCACGTCTGGCTTAAAATTGAACCACTAGAAGAAGGTGAAGGCTACGAGTTTGTCAACGAAATCGTTGGTGGAGTTGTACCAAAAGATTATATCCCTGCAGTTGATAAAGGTGTGCAAGAGCAACTAAGATCAGGTGTATTAGCGGGTTACCCCATGCTGGATGTCAAGGTTACATTGTTCGATGGTTCCTATCACGATGTTGACAGTTCAGAAATGGCGTTTAAAATTGCAGGTTCTATGGGTTTCAAGAAGGGTGCACTAGATGCCTCTCCTGTACTTCTAGAACCTACAATGAAAGTAGAAGTAACCACTCCAGAAGAGTGGATGGGTGATGTTGTCGGTGATTTAAATCGTCGTCGCGGCATGATCGAAGGTATGGAAGAGGGTGTAGCAGGTATCAAAATTGTTCGTGCTAAGGTGCCACTTTCAGAAATGTTTGGATATGCAACTGACCTGCGTTCTGCAACGCAAGGCCGTGCGTCCTATTCGATGGAATTCTTTAATTATTCTGAAGCGCCTAATAACGTCGCTAAAGCAATTATCGAAGCCCGTCAATAATCTTAATAGAAGGTTCGGTCCGGTCTATTTATGGGTCGGTCTTTTTAACTAGGAAACGAGAAAAATGGCAAAAGAAAAGTTTGAACGTACGAAACCGCACGTAAACGTAGGTACAATCGGCCACGTTGACCACGGTAAAACTACGCTAACCGCGGCAATCACTACTGTACTAGCAAAGACTTACG